>Ga0056128_1008327_pt1 | contig 13070 bp, 8 predicted proteins | sample WorMetLIZISLAND2_FD_71113 | JGI IMG/M metagenome (GOLD analysis project Ga0056128, IMG submission 71113) | Marine gutless worms symbiont microbial communities from Max Planck institute for Marine Microbiology, Germany - Olavius geniculatus... ...
ACCTTGACGTGGTGGTGGGGCTTTGCTCCGATGACCCGAAAGATTTCTACAATCTGGAGGATAGGAGCGTACTAAGAGCTGGCCAAATACGTGAGAACATTTACTACACGTTACCAGTGCTTTTGTGCTGGTTTCGGCTTTATAGCCGACTACGGCTTTATAGCCGTTTACTTACGGCCTTACAGCCGTTATTTACGGCTTCACAGCAGTCTAGGGCTTTATAGCCGTTACTTGTAACCTGTGGTTACTTTTGGGGACGCGCACTGGGCCGAACTGATACGGCCTCAGCGCTGGGCAGGTGTAAGAGCCTGCCCACCCCGAAGGCAAGGAAGGCAATGAGAGATGATGAAAGCAGGAGCTATTGGTCGACTGAACAATTTGAAATATATAATTTAATTACTTCGTATTCAGCCCAACAGCCCACGAGGTTCAAGTCCGGGAGTTATCGTACCTGACAAATTTTTAGAATTAGCCGCGTCGCAGTCGCCGTCGAGAAAAACTGCGTTCCGCCGCCACCGTCGGAAAAACTGCGACGCGTCGACGAGTCAGTCATAAACGCATCAAACCGTCGACGCCAGGGTCTACAAACGACACAGTCATAACAGACGCTGTGAGTGTATCTTGGATTTGAACAGTTTCGTACGAGAGTCCTGCCATCCGCATTAAACCGCGGTTACATGTGCCGATTTCGTCGTTCGAGGTGTTGTTCGAGCTTCTCAGACGAGGAAATCGGACACGTCGGACGACATGAACGACACGAACGATTCCTTCGTCCGAGGTTTTCTTATGGGCGTTTTTTGGCTGACAGACAAAAACCTCGTCTGAGGAAATCAGAACAAAATAATAAGCATGCACGTAGCGTTAAATTTTTATCGGAAGAGGTTTTAGAACAAACTCCGAACGTCCGTCCGTCTACCGTCTATGTGACACGGGTTCCTTCCTAATTATAAAAAAAACAAAATGGCATAAGAAAAACCAAAAAAATGGTCTAAACGTTGGCACCGCAGCGGCTCTGTCCAGTCGTGTAAAAGTAGGCGTGTTATCATTTTCGCCCCTTTCCACTTCGTTCGGTTCACTCCAGCCGTTGGTCGTTTCGCTGTGTTTTGACGCACTTCGCACAGATACCAACCGTCTTGTCACTTGATCAGACCACACTAATTTATGACACATACTAAAGGTCTGTAAGACCCGGTACGTATACAGCCTTTGGACCAAAGATGAGCCATACTGTCGAGCGTCGCGGTCGCAGTGGGACGAGTCGGGCCAGTTTGGTCGTTATAGTTCGCTTATCGCAAGGTGCATGCGATGTTATACCCAAAATCGAGCCCTAGAGTAGACGGCGAACAACGCTTTTGTCAATGTTGAATAAATCTTGATTCACCATGTGATGGCTGAGAAACAAACAGAAAAAAAGAAATTCAGCCAAATTATCATTATTAACATTATTTAATGGTAACAGTTTTCAAAATGTTTTATTTCGTTTTTCACTCACGACGTTTAGTTTAAATTACAAGCACTGTTAACAACTTTTCCGGTAATGACAACCTGCGTCGCGCGTCTTATGAGCATTAGCTAAAATTTCTTGTTAGATTTGTCAACTACACTCCAGTCGCCACCTATTTACACCCAAAATCAGAAAACAACCCAGTCGGCAATTATCGCGTGAACCGGCTATTAAATTAACAAACAATATTAGATAATGCTCATGAGATGCTCGACGCAGGTTGTCTTAATAATTCTAATAATTCTATCTCCAGAAATTTCAACCAAAATTTACTTTTTAAATAAGCTTCGCAGCATGAAGTCATGAAAACTTAACTAAAACCCCTTATTTTGAAATTTGAAGATTGTTCAAGGTCTTTGATGTTGGTCATTTTTAGAAAAGTTGTTAACGTTGCTTATTATGATAAGTATAGTAAGTCTGTGCTTATTTGCAACCATTCGCACGCTAGCCAAGTTAATAGCAGTAAAATAGCGATTTCGTAGAATGCACTCGTGTTTGACGCCTTTGTTTTAGAGAAATTCCCTTACAAAACGTCACAAAATTTTGTCGCAAAAACTAGAGACCCTGTGCTATCATAAAGTCAAATCTGAAGTCTATCTAACGCGGGCTTGGATAGGTATGGGGCTGTGCCAGGCAGACAGACAGACACCAAGACAGAAAATGATAGCTAATACGCTCTAACACATAGCGCGTCTCATGTAAAAATATTTCGGTAATATTATAGTGATCGTATGAGCTAGAATAGGTCGATGCTGTGGATGGTGAATTGGTGACAGTAATAATGTCGCCGCTAGTCGGTCGAAAATAACACTGCGACTGCGCTGCCCGCTGCGGTCTCGTCACATCGCAGAGTAGCGTATAAAACGAGGACGACTGGAGTTGACGACTGACCACAGTTTGACTTGCAAACTGCGATAGTCGGAAACGCGTTGCGACGTGTGCGCTCCGCTGACCGTCCGTCCGTCCGCCCGTCCGTCTGCCCTGAGGCGGCCTAGGACGTGCAGGCATTCGATCACCTCGGCCAGTAGTTGCTCGGCCGAACTCCAGTCGCGGCCTGCGGCACCTGCGAGCGGTCGCGCGACTCCGGCGTGTCGGAGGCATTTCGACGCTCGTACGCGTCCAAGACCAGAACTGAGGCGCTGCTATTGAAGAATGGTTACTTACTGGACGAAATTACGTTGACGGTGTCTGCTATTAGTACAGTAAATAAATTATATCAGCGAAATATCGTCTCGCGCTCGTCGATAGCATTGGTTATTGGTATACCGATATCAGCGATTATTTTGATGAATCAGGCATGCCGAAGTAACGTTCAGTTTCCAGTGAGTCGACTGCATTGTGTCTGTATAGGTCACTAACCCGCACTTCAGATGGCAATGGAAACAGGACTTCACCGTTCGCTGCCGTCTGTGATGGGCCTACGGATGTAAGTTATCAAGTATGTATTGTCAATAGTTTCGATCCGATTCGGTAATTAGCTGCAGACATCGATCGTCGCACGAGACAACTGGCGCGATTGTCCAGCGATGATGCAGTAAACGACTCAGCGTTTATTGTGTGCGATAACTACAATGAAAGAGCTAGTCTTACTCGTTTACAGATGACTGCACTTTGAAACTGAAAAGAACTGCGAGGGAGAATAACGTCACGGCTCGGAGTTGGAGTAAGAATCGATAAGCTCTGCGCATCACTTTGTTACAATGATGATGTCGCACGCGGACGGAGAGATGTGTCGTCATCAACTGATGTCAGTTGATCATCTTTCATACCGCAGCCATCATCATCATCATCAGCAGCAGCAGCAACAGCAGCAGGTGAAGATAAATCCCTTTGAAAATGTTTTAAACACATTCTGCATAAACTAGGCCTACTTTCAGAACGATCTACGCGTGAGTATTAGCTGAGACCGAGATCTATCTCGTGACCGCTTACTGAGTGTCAAAACTTATAAAACTTTTTTATAGAATGTTATCTACAGCCATCTATTGTTGATTTTATTCGATGTTTCATTTAACATTTCAAAATACTATACTTTTTATATTATTTCATATTTTGTGATGGTGTACATCGCTCTGTCGCGATACCGTCGTATAAATATTGGCGTAGGCTACTTGTATGATAGGTCTATTTGCATTTTTCATTTACAGTAGTGATTAAGTGAGTGATTAAGTAAGTAAGGGTCCGGTACATGCAGCCGGCTTAATTTAAACAGAAAGGGCGCTATGTGCTGCAGCTTAAACGAACAAACTCGTTTTAGTAGTCCCTATATATAACTGTCCAAAAGTAATGCTTTGCTGTCGGATTTTGACTGGCAGAATGTTGCATAACCGCGGAGCAGCAGCCGTGAAATTTCTGCCACCGATCTGTGACTGTGCTTGCGGCACGGTACACGTGTAGACGTCGGATGACCTGAGGTGACGACATTCCACCTCAGTGTCGAGTTGGCAGTCGTCCGACAGGTACGGGGAGGGAGGCCGTGCGGAGATTTGTACACTAGCACCGCCAGTTTGAAGTCAATTCTCTGTCTCACAAAAGTTGTCTCAGCACTGGAGTGATGTGGTCATGTCGACTACATCACTCCAGCTGTCCTAGACTAGCTGTCGCCGTTTCATAATGTCCAATTCACACCTATGACGTCGACGCGATTCAGCTCAACTGCTAGCAAACAACGCTTGGTTTGCGTACAGCAGCGTGGCGTCACAATGCTAATGATGTCATTGCATTGTCGCCTACAGTCACGACAGTTGAGTTGAGTTGAGTTGCGTCGTAGATGTGAATTGGCCGTTATATTCGTCTATCGCATGCCACCTTTGTAGCGGTCTGACTACGATTGCATTAAAAATATTGCATTGTATTGTATTGTGTCAGCAGCAGCCGGGCCTGCAGAGAGTGTGGTCGTGTGAGTCAGGGTTGATGCCGGCGCTGATGCCGCTACAGTTCGTCCGTGGTGGTCCGGTGACGCCCGTGCCGGTGCAGGTGACTGCCCGGGCACCTGCCACTGCTGCTAGGCGGGCTGGCGGCGAGGCCAGGATACGTCGACCTATGAACGCTTTCATGGTCTGGGCCAAGGCGGAACGTAAGCGACTCGCAGAAGAATTCCCGGACGTCCACAACGCCGACCTCAGCAAAATGCTCGGTATATAACTCTGCGGTGTTTTTTTACATTTTCTCACGGATAGATCGATTGACTGATAGGTTTGTTGCCGCAGTCTTATAACAGCTTTATAATAACAAGCAGTTGACAAAAAAGTAACTTGACAAACATGTATGCTGGTGATATACAAATACAGAACCGCAACTCTGTACTGGAACCATCCCGGTAGCGAAAGCTTATGACGGAGATTTGCATTTGTCATCATGAGCATTACCCAGGTACATTATTAAGCCATATTATGCGCTTTGCACGTCTGTCTGTCGTGTATGGGATCTAGCTCAAAAACGAAAAGATAGAAAAAGCTATAATTGTTGTGAACATTGTCCAAGTCAGGAATAACCGTCGATCAAGATCACCGGACACCGTGAGGTCAGAAATCTCGCGAAAATGACGAATATCTAGCGTACGTGTTTACCTACGGCGGGCGGACCACGCACACATCGGCCAGCTGGGAGCGTCCCCTGGCTTAAGCGCGTAAGATCCCTGGCGACTGCATGGATGGCCGCATACATGACGACACAGGGCGCTGAGATGTTTGCGTGTTTTATTTCAGGACACAACTGGCGCCGGTTGTCACTGGTTGACAAGAGACCGTTCGTCGAGGAAGCAGAGCGACTACGGGTTCAGCACCTGGCCGATCATCCCGACTACAAGTACAGACCACGCCGACGCAATCACCCGAAACGCACCCCGCGCAGAGCAGCCTCAGCGGTGTCAACCAGGGTGATGTCCACCTCAACTGCCACTACCACCGACACCAGCAAGCATTCTACCACGACAGTTAGCTCGTGCGATAGCCAATCGACGTCCACCACTCGATTTCCTTCAACCGACAACCGGATGACAGCATTTTCGTTTCATCGCGCGGTTGGGCGACCGGAAATAGTTCCGAACATACCAGAATTAGTTCCGACGGGGTTTGACGTCACCAGTAACGAATCGGACAACGGTGACTGTCGGTTCGCGGTAAAGTCGGACTTTTGCAATCAGTTTTCCTCCTGCAGCGTCGGCGAGTACGTTTTGCCGGAACAACTTCCGGTTACTCCTGAATCGTCGCCCAGTAATACCCCGAATGTACTCTCAGCCGCCGACGCCGGTTTTCCCGTTTTTCCGGCATCCAACGCGGGAGTCGGGACTGTGCCGGCACGTTTCAACGCTTGTTTACCGGCCCCGCAGTTACCAGCACTCGTCTCAGCGTACAGCGATTGTTATCTGGCGGAGTCGGGTTTCGTCACACCGGAAATGTCTCCGCTTGACGGTCGTCTGTCGCCGCCTAGTCTACTTCCGCTTTTGCCGCCAGCTTGTTACGTCACGTGGCCCGACGCCGCGCGGTCGTTTCAACAACAAGTCGACTTTTCGACGCAGCACCAGAACCGCGCCGTGACGACGGAAAATTACGCGACCGGAATCTCTTTCGAAAACAAAACTGGAAATAGAATTAGCGCCGGAGGTGAGGCGCAAGATGTAATCACCGGAACTAGTTTTCATTTGCGCCGACCGTGGGACCTTAAAGTTTTGCTTTCTTCTGGTACTTTTAAAATGACGTCACGTGCGCTGTATGACGACGCCATTTCAGAAAACGACTACAGTAGCTTTCGGCATCTAGTTCCGGTCAGGGAGCCATCTACCGAGGGCGGTAGTAGTTGTCGCCAGCAGTTTTCGCCGTCGGATTGCAAGGATGTCGTACCGTGGTATCTGCACGGTGCAGACGGCAGCTCTCATCTGGACGCGGATTTGTCGGTTGTTGACGTCGAGCCGGCGGAACTCGATCAGTATCTAGACCGGAAGTCGATGACGTCGCCGCCATCTTGCGATAACAGCAACGCAACTGCTCATCAAGCACCGCTTGACATCAAGTTGCCGTCGTCCGATGTTTCCATCAAGCGCGAGGTGGCTGCGTCATCGTCTGTGTCACCGGATGCGGTTTACCACCAATCGGCTAACCGCGACACTGAAAGTGATTTCTTCGACATAGATTTCTCCAACTCCAGTCTCGCGACTCTATCACACGTTGCGTTAGCCGGCGGGCAGGCAGACGACGCCAGTCCTGCTGTTCTGTCGCCCACCTCTTCCGACTCGCTTCTCGAAACTCTAACCGGAAGTAGATACAACTGTAATTTCGACGTCGGTGGGCAGAGGGAAAGCGCTGAAGCGGAAGTATACAACATGCCGGCCTCGTCGCCGTTCGGGCGTTTGTCGTCAGAAGACGAGGTACATTTTTCACCGCTCCGAGCTAATTGCTCAATCGCAGGAGCAGAAGTAGATCGGCCGGTAACTCTCCCGATCAACCTTTATTAAAGCGACAGAACTGAAACGAACTGAACTGAGTATTGAAATGTGCCAGTTCAGTTCAGTTCCGTTCACTTCCGTTGCGTGCACTGTAAAAGCCAGCGAAATGGCAGTTCATTTTGTTTTATTTCAGTTTATCTCGTTTGCTTTGTACGCGCCTTTAAAGTCAGACCTTTCCAATCAGCGTCTACAGCAAGCGTCGCAGCAATTATTTTGTCTCTGCTTATCTGACCAACTGCGTAGCTGACTTAAATGCACGTTGAACCAAAAACTATTTTGCGGGCAGTAATAACTATTGTACGAAGAACTGAAGTATTTGTATTTATGCTCGAAATCGCTTGAACTAAGTAATCGGATCATTCACGAAGTTATGCATTTCGTCCATGTGCTGGTTAAATTGTGCCTTAACGGCCGTACATGCTATCTGAATCGGATACGTCCGGCATAATTATCTTGACAGTCGCTTTTTGGCGGTTATATTTTGTATCGTCACTCATCAGCTTACGACAATCGCTTATTTGCACTTGTTTGAGGTTATCGCCTTCAAGGGCAGCTTCCGCTATGCACATTGACTTATTAGGGTTAGAACATGATTAATGACGTTAGTGTTATAATCGTTGTTTTTTGTTATTGTTGTGTTATATTAGGATCAAATGCGTTTACAGTTGATTGTTTTATAGGCCACGCTATTCGTATTTATAGTTCGATCAGCTAGTTGTACTTGCATCATAATATTTAATTTTTGTGACTATATACACGGTGTTTTATAAAAGGGACCCCTTTTTCATAATTTACTCAAATGACGATCAATTTATACGAAATTTTTACCAGTTTTAGACAAAGAAACATTAATTCAAAATATTTCAAGAAAATATGGCTGTTGATTACTAGTCGTTACGTAACGATGACTCCATAATGTGTCGTGAGTACAAGCTTGCTTGTCTCAACTGATGCTGTCAGTTGTTACACTGCTTCGATGGTGAACTTAATTTGGTTTGCTCATGAAAAATGTTCATCATGTGAGAACGAAACAACATGGAGGCTTGAAATCAAGTCTCTCGCGATCTAGAAACTCAACCATCTCGCAATCTGTGTGTGCTGGTGCACCGTGTTGCTGGAAGCTGCAATCAGCAGCAAAAGTCAAGCTATTCCAACAACTGCGTGAAAGTGATCGTTTTAAGCGATTTTTGTGGCTGCAATGGTAGAACTTCAACAATTTGCCAACAGTGAAGCAGATTAAGTTCACCATCGAAGCAGGGCAGCTATTCAGCCACTGACGGCACCAGTTCTCACAAGCAAACTTGTACTCACGACACATTATGACGTCCGTATTACATTACGACTAACAAAGAACATTTAATCAACAGCCATATTTTGCTAAAATATTTTAAATTAGTATTTTTTCAGCTACAGTTGGTAAAAATGTCATGTACATTGACCATCATTTGAGTAAATTATAAAAAAGAGGCAAGTTGTGCAACGAGAGAAATTGCATCCTCTTAGGCTACACAGCCTACGGCCTTACAACTTTTTTTCTCGGCCTTCCCCATTTACTGATTGCTGGCATTGGATAGGCCTAATATTATCCTTTTAATGTAAGCGTAGTACATTTTAGTATTTATCAGCCAGATATAATTTTAGCGCCGTGCTATGTGTAAAATGTCGATCCATGGTAGAAGTAGCCTAGTTCGTTAAATATGATGTCGCGCTATTTTAATGTGATATTGCGAGATTATCGAAAGATTAGTTTGTATGTGCCTTTGTAGTAGTGTCAACATTTGGTTTCAAATGAACCATGCTGTGTGTCACGTTCAATTTTAACACACTTATAGAAAACATGGTGTAAATTCTGTAGTTATTTTACTCCTCGCGCGCTACGTTCCTAACCTAGAGAAAAGGAGTGACATCAGTCTAATATTAACGACCGACCGACAACCGACCGATCTTCCTTCCTGGAAGAACCTTAGGAACGGATCGTCCGATCCACTTTCGGTTTGCTACTTCATCAGCTATATGACACGGTCTTGGTAAAAAGCAATAACGTTTATCTAAATTAAAATCATCGTTGAGTAGGTCTACAATGCTTAAAAGAATTAAAAGAACATGAATACTGTGGAACTAAGAACAATGCTTCTTAATCATTTGATCACATTTGTAGCGAAATATTTAAGGAAAGATCCAAAATTGCGTAGTCTCTATAGTATTTAGTTTAACCGTCGCTGGCGCTCAAACGGTGATGAACTCCTATACTGAACAGACCTTCGGTATATAATGTATATTTTCCTTTAGTGGTTGAAATGACCTACTAGCGTTTCAATCAGAAATGGGTTATTTGGTTTGGTCACGTCCATAGAGATTGTCACGGAATAGCCTGGGGACAGTCATGTTCACTCGCTAGAGAAGCCTCAGTCGTCGTTTCCGGGCGTCAGGACGAACGTGAGGCTTTTTCGTCACTGCTTGTCACAACCGACAGGAGGTGTGCGGATCATGAAATTTACGACCTACTGCCTATCGCACTTCCACCACAGTGTTCCATCTCTCGCTAGTGACATAAGCTACCGTTTGTCGCCATTAATAAAGTATGCTCGTAACAGACAAGATCTGTCGTTGGCCTAGTATCGTTATATTTTTCTATTGCATATCACCACTTTAGCGTAAACGTAAAATCCTTCCCTATAAGGCGGCGCTGATCTCCGTTTACACATCCCTCGGCTGGACACCAGTTTTACACTGCGAGCACACGGATATGGGGTTAGTGCATCGTACGTGCCAGCTTTCGCTAATACTCACTGAGCCTACCCACGGAGGGATGACCAGGCTGAGTTGACCTGGGTGGCTGGTTACATTCAGAAATGGTTTACCTGCCTGCCGACTGTTACCCATCAAAGTACTAACCGGGACTGTCGTTGATTAACTTCGTTGATGCAACCAACGACGTAACCAATTAAACCAAAGCCCTACGTTAGCAGATGCATAAAAATTTGTTTTCACCCCATTTACATTTAAATTTAAAATTAAATGGCGTATATCATCATCAGCAGCATCATCATAATCTACGGTATTTTTTTCTTTCCCGGCTTTTTTTATCTTTCTCTTCTTGTTCATTTTTTAAAGTTTTTCATTTCCATTAGCTTTCATATCTTGGAAATCATCTTTAAATTGAGCTATCCAACCACATTATGGAACTGCTGTAAATTACTGTAACTGGCCCTGGGCGGAGCTCAGCCGCCAAACACATTATATGTATTTTTGAGGTAAAAGAGTACGGTACCAGGGTACCAGACACGCGAAATCCTTTAGTAACCATAGCAACAAAAGTTAACTTTGCATGCATATGATATGTGCTATGACTTGTACAGTAAAAATGTTTAGTGTTTTAGGTCTTGTATGCGCCAGTGTCCGCGCATCTATACGAGTCAGCGGATTGGAGTCCCTATTCCATTCACCTCTGACAAGTGCGCGAATGACGTCTCCAACTACGGTTCAACAGTGACAGCAGTAGGCCTAACATGTCATTAACGGTCATCACCTACACACGACTGATGAGGCTACACCGACAGTATCTGAGAGACTTGTTGTAGGCCTATATAGGAAGCAATTAAACTTACAGTTAAAATCAATTAACGTCATTGTCGGACAGTTTTACAGCTACGCACATTGATGTCCGCTAACAAATTGACGGCCACACGTAGGCCTATAGTTCACTATGCGTCCTGGACAGATTGGTCGGAACGATGTTAAACATACAGAAACATTTAAAAACACAAATCTCAGAGATAACTTCATTTTGGAATTGGACCTATATATAAATCGCCACCAGAATTTGATGAGCCTCATTGTTCCTTAATTCATCAAAAAGTTGTTCACAACTTCTTGAGTAGCCTATATATGGTAATCTAATCTAACAGACGCGGCATGGCTTTTGTTGCGCTGTTTCTTGGAGTAAAAGCTGTCTCTTCGTGCCAAAAAATGCGCATGCTGTCTGACTGTCCCTCTGGCCTCTTACGTAACTCGAATTTCAAGTTTGGTTTTGGTGTTTATTGTCGCGCTACAGCTATGCTGTAGGCGTCTTTCTATGGTACGGTTGTTTTTTTGTCCGTCCGTCCGTTTGTCCGTCACAGATGTATTGTGTCTAAACGGTGCGAGATAGGGCTTAAGTTGCTATTGATCACAAATAAGAACTCGCATACGCCCTTTCTGATAAGATAAAAATCATTGACCTTGGATGATTTTGAAAATCAGTACTGCAACAGGAACTGTATAGGTTGTAGTGCGTTTTCCCTAGCGACAGCTGGGTTTTCTTGTATAGCTAGCCCATCGCACGCAGAAGTCCACTCAAGTTGACCACAGTATTGCAGGTAGGCCTAACTGATGGAGCTAAGGGTCATTGATATTCGCGCCACATCAAACTGCGTACTACGAGCACTGAGTCAGGTACAGACACGTGTCACCACGGCCTCGGGCGACAGTCCGTTACTTACTGACTGTTATGACTACAAATACGTGATGCCATGTTTACGATAGACGTGCAAAGTTGCAAACGGGACCAACGCGTATAGCAGCCTAGCCTGCCACAGTAAGTAGGCCGTAGGTTATAGGTCACGACCTCCATCAGGTTTATCTACTGCATACTAGGCCTAATCGATCTTCTTCATCTTCGTAATTTCTAATTTGTGTATTCTGCCAAATGACAGATTTTCATCTTTGCCACATTTCTCTCTGCCCGTCTGTTCAGCTTTCTTCTTCGCATCAATCAATGAAATTTCATTTTGTCAACCAATCAATTAGTTAATCAGTTCACTTCTGCTTTGCGCACACGAAGTACGAGATTATACAGCATCATCTGCAGTTCATCTCGTAACAAAATGCACAAGTGAAATTGTAAAACACATATTAAAATTTGTCCATAATATCACCACAAAAAAACTGCGTGAGTGGTTGCATCTCTGCACAGTAGCGGATCCAGAATTTTGAAATAGGGGCACTGAGAAGATGCCGAAGGCGTCGAAAGGGGTAAGGTAAGGATCTCCAGAAAATGTTTTAAAATTTTATGTCGAAATAATGCATTCAGTCATATAGGAAGCGGCCACCGTCTCTGCAAAATAAATAAAGAAAAAAGATGGTGCAATTTCTTGCACAAACGTTTGCTGGATCGGACTGTGCGTGAAGATAGACCGTAAAGTAGCGTGCAAACTTTTTTTCGTACAGGCTTAACCACGGTCTTAGCTATGCGGATAGCATATAGGGTGTCAGACGATCGTGTTGCGGCACACTCCGTTATCATCGACGAACTTGACGCGTCCTCTCGGTTTCCATGGCGACGAGGACGCCGGCGCATTGCTTGGCAACGGTTGGCGCGGTAACGAGGCGGAGCGTAGGGCGTTGCGACTGACGATGAGCTGTACTTGGTTGGCGGGAGAATGAGTGATGAGTGGTGCCACCTGGTGGCAGTCCATGTCCTTTATCTTGGCGCTGTTCACCTGCAATTCAACCATCGCGTGACAAACATTAGCATCATCATCATCAGCAGCAACAGCAGCAGCATCAGCACTGCTGTTACTTGCTGCATCGTTGACCCATGGACTAAAACCTTGTACAAAGCGACAGAACTGAACTGAATCGACGTTGAGACTCGGGTTTAGTTTAGTTCAGAAAATGTAGTCCTCGAGCTACCCTCGACACTCGAGGACAAATAAATCGCGACTTTGGCCTTAGCCTCAAAAACCACTGACCCTGGCCTTGAAAATACCGGCCTCGAGCCCACAGCTGGTTCAGTTCTGTCTAGTTCTGTCATTACGCGCGACAGCAGAATGCTTCGCGCGTCTTTGCCATCGTCTGGGCGTCTGTCTGTCTGTCTGTCCGTCCGTCCGTCTGTCTGTCACACTCGTGATCTGTATCAAAACGGTGCAAGCTAGGATCACGAAATCTTCACTGTGGGCTGCCCGAAGGTCTCTAGTTTATCGTGACAAAATTTCGTGCCACTGGGTGCAGAGGTTCCCCTCAAACGAGGGCGTCAAAGAGGGGTACCCCCCTAAAAAGACGTCATTTTGCCGCTATTGGCTCGAATAATGTGAAAACGGTTGCAGATAGGTACATACATGCTGCTTATCATAACAAGCACTG
>Ga0056128_1008330_pt1 | contig 13068 bp, 5 predicted proteins | sample WorMetLIZISLAND2_FD_71113 | JGI IMG/M metagenome (GOLD analysis project Ga0056128, IMG submission 71113) | Marine gutless worms symbiont microbial communities from Max Planck institute for Marine Microbiology, Germany - Olavius geniculatus... ...
ATATATATATATATATATATATATATATATATATATCGACAGATTGCGCCGAAAAACAATCAAAAATGCCATATACATGTATCTAAAACTGTGGCACATTTTTTCACTAATTTTGCACCGTATATGGAAGAGAATTCGGGTGACGTGTGTGGCAAATTTTATTATAGTATTTGGCTTAGTTCAGTTATTTGAACTTTAAACTGCATTTTTCCACTGAACAAGTAAATAAACGGCCATTTTGATCTTAAAATGACAGCGCTGATCGTCACATCTTGCACACATATTCACTTGCTTAGTTCCAGAGACATAGAATCATGCTAGAGGATTGTTTTTCGGCACTGCTGGTATAGTCTTGTACTGAAATCTATGGTTGAATGGCTGAACAGTGGTCAATGGTCGTCTATAGGTCTACTACATGTTTATGTCTGTCATCACTGTGCCTGGCCAGTCGCTGCAGTCGGCGTCATGGACTTTGATATCAATAGCTACTGTTTGTAGCCTGTAGCTGGTCGAGATCTGTTCTGTAATGGTGACTGCGATCAGATAGGCTTTTCTGATGACGGAGTCTTCTGTCTTGATAAACAGATGAGCCTCAGTGGGTTCTCATGTCAGACGTCAGGCCGATCTTTGTGTGCACCGGCGCCCACAAACTGTGCATATGCTGATTTGACTAAGTGGTCATTGACGTGGCAGCGTCCTTGCTCCGTTGACGTTTCTGAATGACTTGGTCGATTCTGTTTTACTCGGAGTTTCTGACTTCTGAAGATATCGTGGAAAGTTAAGTCAAGTCGTCAAGCCGAGTTTCGGTTCTTCAAACGCGCTCAGTCAGGCGTGCATGCAGCAGCACTTGCCGACATAAACGCTTCCTAGAACTAGGACCTGTAGGCTTACGCAAGGCCGCAGTTTAGCTTCCTGCTTGCCAGAAGCGACAAACGAATTACGACGTCAGATTTTACATGCCACTTATTCGTCTGTAGCACGTTTTTGACGCATTTGTAGGCATGGGATATTTAGTTTCCTTCGCGATTGCGTCGCTACACTACCTTGTAAAATATGAATTTTGCAACAGGAGCCTGCAGCTATCTAACGCTGCAGCATATGCTGGTGATTTGCCGCTGTCCTGTCGGTTTACTTTCACGCGAAGTCTGGCTTCGTTTACACTGTAGGCCTACTGAGACATCCGCCGCTGTGGTTCGGTCACTTACGTCCGGTCTCTCTGCGCGAGCACACAGAACTAGCAGCAGCAGCAGCCTGGCAGAGGTGACGAGTGATGAGTTTTTCATCGCTGCCTGGAGGATCTGATCCGTAGGCGAGAGGTTTGCAAGCCATGCGGCTCCGCGCGAAAGTAGGACCGAACTCCCCAGGACATAGCCTCCCTAGAACAGACTACGACGAAACCCCTTCTCCAGAACAGAACCTGTTACTCAAGAAGTTTGGCAGCTTTTGTTCTTGTGGGATGTTTTCGAACCCCCTATAACTGACTGACAGCATTTTGACATGCCTGACTTTTTTGGCAAGACCCTGGCGGTAGAAGAGGGGGGTTATGCTAAGCGAGGGTTATGTCTTGGGGAGTTATGTTCGAAGACCGTTCCGGGCAGAGTTCAGAGGCCTTTGCCGCTGGCGATATGGTGTCGACGAGTGTCGTCATTGTAACGCCAGATGACAGACGAACGCCGCAGAAACCGTGTGAGTTACGCGTACCGGCGCCTCGCATGAAATATACTGCAACGACTTGCTGACAAGTTGTAGCCGGGCTGCATGAAGATAATTGAGTCATCGCACCGAAAAGAAAAAAAGGATAAAGAAGGTCCCGTAGTTGCTTTAGTGCTGCTTACATGAGTCAGTCACTCAGACTCGAGTCTGATTCTATAAGGCTGAAGCGCTTTACAATCTCGGAGTGACGGCTGATTAGCACGAACTAATGACACCGTAACGCACTATGCGGCCATCCGTTGCCAGCGTAAACAAACAACTGGGCCCGCGGTTCGCAGCCAGCAGACATACCACCGCCCCAATCAGCTAGCAGTTTGAGCGGCTGCTAAAGACGACATTTTTGTTTTGGTGCTGAGATCGCGGTGCATTGTGGCTAGGCCTGACTGTTATCCTAGTCTTTAAGCTATCTTACTTACTTACTTTAAAAGGACAAAGTGAGCCGCACAGAGCTTATCAGGGCTTCAGAAGACAGATTGCTCTGGCAGCGCATGGTCGCCAACGTCGTGGACGACGGCTCGGCAACATGACATGACACTTACTTACTTGCCTTGGGCCTTCACACAGTAGCAACCAAGTCAACGCTAAAGACAAACTCAAATATAAGTCCGGATTCGGTCTGCAGTTGGCTCCAAGCAGAAAAGATGGCTATAGTGTTGCGACGGCAGTTATTGCATTGACTGTTTGTCTCGTAAGTGACTTATGCGTCGCCGCGGGCGTTTCAATATCGACTTTGTCGATCGTCGTTGCGTTGTTTTACGTCGGTCAGGTCAACTGATGCGCACGATTTCACACGTACCCGTATGACCACGGATCGCATGGACTAGCACCAACCCCGTATGCTACATTCTCCGTCAGCGGCTATGTGGCGCAGTCGTGGGTTAAAAGTAGGCCCTATAGATGGTGCAAAACTTTGCATTTTCTGACAGACATTGTCAATTCCCCTATGTGTGTTCAGAATTTTAACGTTGCCCCTTAATTTTTTTTTCGAAAATGAGGAGTTTTAAGTTTAAGACATGTGCATTTTTAGACCAAAATTTCATGACAAGAAGAAGATTTTTCGCCCATTTTCGAAAAGTCCAAAATTTGGGAAAGGGGAGGAGTAACTTTTTCCTTGCCCATGCCAGGATGCCAAGTCCGTCCTAATAGGCCGCATTAGCCTATGGGTCTCGTTCGTCAGTCGTCAAGTCCGTCCGTCTGTCCTTTGCATATTTCTAGCTGGAAAACAAAAAGCGCGTAGAAAAAAACCAAATTCGCGTAAACGTTTCCAGGAAGATTGAGTCAACGTCTGTATTAAAGTGTATAAGAAATAACCTTAAAAATTTTGCACTGTCGAATTTTCGGACTATTAAACCGCCCCGGGACAAATAACTAGATGTCTCTGGACAGGGGTATACTGAGTTGTTAGAGCAGCAGCTGGGGCTGATTTCTAGTGATAAGCGGCGCCGTCTGCCAGTTGGTCATCTGCGTGCAGAGAAATGCAAACACTAACAGACATGTGCAGCCATGTAGGTACGTGATCCATGCGTGGCGCGTTTATTATTGCCCACAGAACAGATAAGAGACGTAATAGCCCGTGGCACGCCGACGTATAGTCCGGGCCGTGTGCGCGCAGTGCACTCTGGGTCGCCGGGAAGTGATTATGTAGTTTTCTTGGTGGGTCGGATGTCGGATGTTGATGCTGGTTGCCATAGCTACGCTCTGCTGATGATGCTGCAAGGCTTGATGATTGTGCTTCGATGTTTAGCTCGATTCTCAGCATGGGCATACACAAACACAGTGGGGAGAAACAAATGGGCAGACAGAGTGAAAGACAGACATCGATTTAACGACATTTGGTGATTGACAAACGCTGAGAACTAGACTAGATGATTCCGTAGAGACAGACCCTCTCCCACGTAACCCATCTGGAACAGAATCCTCCCCGCCTTTCTCTTGCCCTCCCGGCAGCATTCTGTCATGTTCGTGCTTTTTAAAATGCAAGTATGCGTCAGTAATGTAGGCTAAATTTTTTTTGTAAAGACCACTATAAGACTTGCATTATTTTATTCTTAAGACCAAGCAGCAGAGCTGCCGTTAGGTTAGGTAAAAAATGACATTTTTCTGACAGACCGCTGAAAATTTCCGTCAGATGAGGTCAGGAGTGCTCAAAATATATATTTTTTATTTTGCTTTTAATTAATTTTTTCGAAATGGGTCTTAGCCCCAATTTTTGCATTTTTGGACAACATTTTTTTCGACAAGAAAATGATTTTTCGACGACAGTTTTCTGACCGCCCTGAATGTAGTAGGGGGTTACTTTCCTTGCCTGCCCTCTGTCACGACGAATACGGTGCTGCTGCGGCGACGGTTTAAAGGAGTCAAAAGACAGAACAGTCGGTGAGTCGGGTTTGTAATTATACGTCGCTCAGTCACAGTCACACACAGCTTGTCGTGAACGCAGCAACAGTTACAATGCTGCATACGACACTTGAATGCTTGCTGCTCTTTAATGACTCCATGACATACGACGTAACGTCAACGTTGACTGAATAGTTACAGACGACGACTTAATTGCATGGCATGTCTTGACTCTTGAGTGAGGGGGCGATAAAGGATAATACACCCTAGGGGCTAGCCTCTCTTCCTCTTGTAACGGTGGTTAGCAGCTTAGCCATGCGAGACACCCGGCTATTATACTTGCTTGCCTAGGATAGGGCTGATAAAACCGTTGTTGTTTGAAAAAGTTGAGCTTTATTTCGTTTTTGATAGTCTTGTTAAAGTCATTTTGTTGGTTTTAATGCGCGACGACTGCAGACGCAAAATTACGCCCAAGATGATGAGCTGAAGCACAATTGCCACAGTAATTAACTATCCGAGTGTTATTAGCCCTGCAGTCTGTTGGACAGACCAACATGTGGACTTTTTGTGTGCGAAGCAGATGATTGGCGTGATTTCAGATGCTTTTCATCAGTGGCGGATTCAAAGGAGGGGATGAGGGCGGCCGCTCCCCTATCGACCGGATGCATCTAAAAACATATGAAAATTTTGCACCAAAATGCGCTATTTTAGCATCAAATTTTCAAAAAATTTTTTGGAAGAGGGTATAGCCCCCTCTCTAGACCTCTCTCTACCCCTTATTCCCAGTTTCTGGATCCGCCACTGCTTTTCATGATGCCATTTTATATTTTTAGTGACGCGACTTTAGTCGGAATTTTAACGATAAAACTGTTAATTATCGTCAACATCGTTAACGTATGAATCGTATGTTTAATGGTTAATTTCCGCAGTTTCAGTAATAACGGTACGAATGCGGCGATGCTGTTGTGCAGTGCGACCTGGTCGACCGGTGCTAACAGTGGACACTGAGGAGGAAGACATGTACGAGGGTCATAGCGTCGTCTTTCAGTGTACATCAACCGGTGGCAACCCGCCACCCAACATTACCTTCTACGGCAACCACCAACCATTACAGATTGATGGTGCGTTCACATAGTCACGAGCACTGTAAAACCGTGTAATTAGAAGCAATATGATACAACAAAATGTTGCAAAGAGAGTTGCGAAGCTTGTGTGGTAGAGATGCGCTGAAATCTATTTTTGAAACCAGAAAGCAGAAATTTATTTTTAACAATTGTATGATTCACCCATTTTATTGGTGGTTTTCAATTCACATTGCTGGCTATGGATCCCGGACGAAAGGCCACCGGACAAAATGCAACCAGACTGGTTTACATTAACATAACATTCTCATTCCTTTTCTTTATCTTTACCCTCTACTCTTTTTTACCTTTTCTTTATTTTTTTCCTCTTTTTCTTTTTCTCTTTCTCATCTATTTAATGGGATTGATATCTTCTGATTTTTTTTGGAAATAAAAACCTGTGCTCGCAGGTGATTTTAGAACATTTTAGACATCAAAATCAACATCTTTGTGAACCATTTTTTGACCGAAACTTTCGTCAAATTTCCATTGTGGAAGAGGCTGGGCCCTCTGGGCCCCTTTTCCACGTCACCGGTGAAGCTGTAAACCGAAACCCGGACTCGTATTCGTAAGTAAGTAAGTAAAATGCACATTTATACAGCGCATGGGCCTACTCAAAAAAATCTGTAACGCGCTTAGTGTATTTTGTCGTCAATGTTTGACGCAGAGTCTTCGAGGGTCATACCGCCGCCCAGTGTAAAGTACGGCTCTACTGTTGCCAGTCTGACATGGCGGCTGGAAGCGGTAGACCACCTGGCTAACTTCAGCTGCTCCGCACGCACTGACGACATAGCCGACTCACTGGTCTACTCTGCTCTCAGACGCTACCGCGTTAAATGTACGTCAGTCACTACGCTTAATACCCCGTTTACACGATGAGGCTGGCTCGACGAGAGTTGCCTTGACAAGCTGGCGCGCTCGTCAAGCACTCAGCTTGATGAATGCTTGATGAATGCTTGCAGTATCAAACATATTAGATATTGCAAGCATTCATGTAACTGGCTTGACGAGCTGGCTCGACAAGTGCTCAACATGATTGAGCCAATATTGTCGTGTGAGCGGTGTACAAAGTGTACACTCACTGCTATACTGTTTTCACAACTTTCATCTGCGCTCATGCGTCATAAAGCAAAGGACGATGTAGTGAGTGTGGTGTAAGTGCGATACCGCATTGTCTGGAGTGGTATTAGCTGGTATAGCGTACTCACTCAACCACTTCAGCAGTGATGTATAGGCCTAACTTATACACACTTTATACTTGCAGCGCCAGAATTTGGTTCGAGGGAGCACGAAACTGAGACAAAAACACTGCAGTGTTATGTTATGAAATTTATGCAATAAACAGCGACAAAGCTAAAATGCGAATGCTGATTACTGTTAGTAACCGCTTGACAGCGACCCGACCAGCAGTCGAACCTATGATCTTTTTATTGTAAGTTCGACGCTGTACCGTGAAAAATGAAGACTTAAGCCCACTGCTAGATTCGAGTACGCTATCACTAGAATATGTGAAAAGAAACGCTGCTTTTTGTTTTGTCGTTTTATTGATCCATTTCTGTTTTTTGGCTGTGTTTTAACCTCACCGTTTTATGACGTGGTCTTGAAGTGCTTTTGCAATTACTGTAAGCCAGGCTAATTCTTTCCTTGTGATTGTGATATGATATGGCTATGGAAATAGGCTTAGCTGTCGAATCATGTTCGTTACAGATGCGCCGGTGGTGTCGTTGGTGGCGTCATCACAGGTATCTAACGTATCACTGAGTGACGGTCAGCGGCTGATTGCTATAGAGAACTCCAGTCTGACCGTGCTGTGTCTGGTTGACGCATATCCACTGGTGGACCGTGTCACCTGGTTCACAGACACCACCGCCGCCCTTGGAGGTCTGTCTGTCATTTTGTCGGTGCTGTTTTTAGCGGCATCGTAGAAGGGATTACCCCCCCCCGCCTTAAATTCTTGGCTATCGAAAAATTGTCGCAAAGTTTTCGTCGCAAAATACAACATTTGTGTCCGTAAACACCATTTTGGGGAAATTGAGGGGCGAAATGGAAATTCCAAACAGCCATAATCTCCTCTGACGGAAAATTGCAACATCCTGCCCCGCGGCGCCCGCCTACTTTTTTACCCACGACTCCGCTCATATTTTGACTAATTAACGACCTGAATCTTAAGTAATTTATAGAATATTGGACTTAGGAAAAATTGTATAGCTCATTACTGCACAGCGAATTGGCTTTGTTCGTTCTGTTTTGAAACTCTTCACAATACTTTCAGTAGCCTTAGTCACTGAAGTCTCTGTTAGTCGACGCTCGATTTTTTCTGCGCTTGTTCACTGATCTCTTTCATATTTTGTGAGGTTACTTTGCCGCATTCAGACTTTTGGTTGTCGTTTTCGTTTTCGGAATTATGTGAGTGAGACACCAGTCACTCTTTAGCTATGGCGGCCTCTAACTATGGCAGTCCGTCACCTACCATTGTAGACCTACATCGTCAGTCAAAAAACGTAGCCACCGAGTTTTTGTCATAACATGGATTTTCATTCTTTTACTTCCGCATTTTGCAAAACAACTTTGCAGTTATAAAACGAACAACTCCGTATGCCACTTAATAAAAATATATATTGGTGTCATTATCATAAAATAAGCGCCACAGCATAACATTCCGTTGTGTCATATATTGACGAGTCATGCAGTAGTTAACATTTCTGTCGTAAATTGAACAGCAGCAGACAGACGGAAGCGTGTAGAAAGCTACAAAATGAACTGTGCTGAAATGAAATGCCGGTTTAGTTGCACCGACAAGAAAGAGTCTGTTAGTTCTGTCAGTTTTATTTCAGTTATTTTCATAAAGTATATTACCCGAGTTCAGATCGGTTTAGTTCAGTTCAGTCCAGTTCCGTCGCTTTCTGCACGCCTTAAAAGTGTGTGTGCCGTACGTGTGTAAGTAAGCAAGTCAATCAATCAATCAGGGGTTTTTAAAGTGGCCTAAGTAATGTAAACTACTGCTGGGTCCACTAGAGAGAGACAATTAGTTCAGGAAATACCCAGGAAATGATTTTGTAAAGAGGTGAGTCATTGAGACGCTGGCGGAAGATGGACAACGACTCGGCAGATGTCACATCGTCTGGCAGGTCGTTTCAGGTCCGTGGTTGTTATCTTGGCCGGAGGCACTGCCAGACGGTTGGAAGTAGCAAAACGGAGCGGTTGTTGGCCATCAGGTAGGTTGGCGACGTAATTGAGTAGACCATGTTAGTAAGTGAGTAAGTAAAGCGTGAACTTATATAACACATAACGTTAAAATTAACCTCTGATATATGTAATGTATGTTTGTTGGTGTTAGGCGGCAGCGGCGCGGTGTTGTCAATTGATGCGTTGTCCGTGTCTGATGCGGCGACTTACACGTGCAGTGCTTCCAATGCTGCCGGTCGAGGAAATTCATCGTTGCGACTCATTGTCCACTGTGAGTGTCTGCTGTTAGTTACCAGAACCTGCCGTTTTCTTCACAGTGCACTTTGTCGTCCGTAATCGTCGCCAGTATTCATTATGTAGACGCAGTGTTAAAATATTGTCAAATATTTGTCTGGGGATTTCAATTTTTCGACTGTTGGAGTCCGACCAAAATTGCAATATAAACCGTATATATTATTATCTAGCCGAACCCCAGTACATAAATTGACATTGTGTTGGGGGGGGGGTTGGCAAAACAGTTTGAGAGGTTTAACCCTCCAACTTTCCTGACAATTCAAACACGGTGCAGACCCGTGGAGGGATGGCCAGGCTGAGTCGACTTGGGTGGTTTAGTCGAACACCCACGAACGGTCACGCATCTGACTTGGTGGTGTAACGATTAGCCTATTAGGACGTTTGACTTACGATCGCGAGGTCGTGGGTTTCAGGTCGCTATCAAGTAGTTACTACCTGGATGGGTGAGTGTCTGCGGACAGGTAAACCATCTCGGAATATTACCAGCACCAAGGTCAGCTCAGCCTTCCATCCTTTCGAGGTAAGTTAATCGAGTACCGACCTGTCTGGCTGGGATTAAGGCGGGGCTCAGTCAACTGTGCCGGGTGGCAGGTAACACAGTGTGATCCCATATAGCAGGTAACGCTCCGTGTTTTTGCGATGCGATTTCCATAAAGAGCAGTACGCAACCTTTGGTCATTGTAATCTTGTTCTGGAACACGCCTATGATGTCGGTCTCATCAGCCCAAGGTAATGCTGTCATTCTGCTGCCCATTTTGGGCAACAGAAAAGTAAATGTTCAGCAGTTTCCTCAAATTCCCACTGCAACAATTGGAGACGTGATCCAGCCAATAAATGTCATGGTACTTGATTCGTTCATTTTCATTTGCTGGATTACTCATTGTGCTCGTCTTGTGGGACCGTGGGTGCCTGCTGTTACGCAGAACTCGACTTTACATTTCTGGCGCCTGCCGCCTGTAACCAACGCTCTACTTATTATGCAGACCCACGGAAGGATGGCCAGGCTGAGTTGGCTTAAACTGACAGCGTCATCTAAACCTGCGGTTACTGTTTACCTTTGAAGTAGCTCTGCTACTAAGGCAACTGCGCTTGTTTACTAAACGGAATGAAGTACTGATTTGTCTCTGCCTGGCTGTGTAGACGGGCCGCAGTTACGTCCAGTGCTGTTGAGTGGTGGTGAAGTATTGTCAGAAGAACAGACTCTGCTGTCGGTGACTGAGAATACGACTGTCAACATCAGCTGTGAAGTAGACGCCTTGCCAACACCCAGCTACGACCAGCTGCATTGGTACAGGTACGCAGCATGCAGTCGTATGTGTGTTTGTCACTAGATTTAGTCATTATTGCTGATGCAAATTTGGCAAACAGCATCGCTGTTAGTCGGACAGTTTGGGTGGTTTGTATTGTTCTTTGTGGATGGTCACCTTGGGTGGTAGGACACTTGTGAAGATTTACCGACGGCGTCAGCATGGGTGATTTTATGATAATTTTGCTGCTATTAATTAGCTGAGCAGAAAATTCGAACTTCAGAAATATTTTCCGTTGTGAAAACGGTTTTGGGCAGAGCAATTTGAACTACTGAGTATTCTCGTCAGCTGGTGAACGTGCCATGCCATAACCTTAGTCAAGTCAAGCATTCTGGTATACTTGATTTACATACCCCAGAGGGATAAAAAGCTCAGTTGATTTTGGTGTTGATATTGTATACCAAAATGCTTCACCTCTCCGCAGACAGTCCAGGGAGTAAATACTTGATAGCTACGCGACTGGGAGTCAAACCAACGACGTAGCAATCGCAAGTCCGACGTCCTAACTGTTACGATACTAAGCCACTGTGACACTGTGACATTGTGTGCTGTATATGCGGCACTGTAGGAACGGCAGTCACGTCTACACGGGCCAGTACTATGTGATGAAGGCGGTGGATCGGCGTGACGCCGGACTGTACGAGTGCAGTATATCAAACACTCTGACACCGACACTACATCAGAGTCAGACCCACACTGGACGTGCTGCGTTCAACCTCCGTGTCATGTGTATGTGTCAATTCTCATTACTGTCACATGCACAGGGTTTCCACGCCTCCTGGAAAATCCTGGAATTTATTTCTTTGATTTTCCGGGATGTGGGAAATCCTGGAAAATGAGTTTGGTTTTGAAAAGTTGTGGAAAATGAAAATCCTAGATATTCTCCCATCAGATGTGTTCTGTGAGGTTTAATATGCATCAAATTTGATTTCAGCTTGTGATCCGCTTCAGAATCCCCTATGGGAGTTTACGACGCTCCCTTAAATCTTTAGTGGCCTAAAGCAAAAATACTTTATAATTCTTGCTGTTTGTTTTTATATTTAAACATTGGCGGGCTCCGATAAGGTTTAGGACAAGTAATTTGAGAAAAGCTCATGAGACGCGCGACAGCCTTGGCAGTTCCTATTCACAGGTTGTCTTGATTTAACTCTATCCATTTTGACGCAATTCACTCTTGAAATCTACGCCACAGCCACAAATTGCAAAAAACACTAAAACCCCTATTTTAGAAATTTAAGGTCATTCAAGATCATCGATGTTTACACCAGTAAAAAGCTTGTCACTATATTGCTTGTTATGGTAAGCAGCATGTCTCTGCCGATCTGCAACCGTTTTCAAGCTACACGAGCCAATAGCGGTAAAATAACTACTTGTAGATTGTTAAAAATGTATGTTCTATGCCAAAAAAATGTCATGCGCAAAATGTCCAGGTCTATCTCCAGCTATTTCAGCGCAATTCACTCTTAAAATGTGTGTCGCAGCCAAAAATGGCAGAAAAAATTCACTAAAAACCCACATTTTGGAAGGTTCAAGATCGTTCAAGGTCATCGATGTTGATAAATCCAAAAAGCCTGTCACCAGTGCTTGTTAAGACAAGCAGCATGTCTGTGCCTATCTGCAACCGTGTTCACGCTACACGAGATAATTGTGGTAAAATAACCACTTTTTAGGGGGGTAGCTGTCTTTGACGCCCGCCTTCGCCGGCCTCCTTGAACCTAGGGGGTCGGGACATGAACTGCTAAAATCTACGTTGAATGCTGAAAATTTCGTACTGAGGTTGTCTTGGTCTATCTCCAGCCATTTCGTCGCAATTCAGTGTTGAAATGTGCGCTGCATCCAAAAATTGTGAAAAATTCACTAAAAACCTCTCTTTGAGGGGTTCAAGGTCGTTCAAGGTCATCGATGTTGATAAATCCAAAAAGCCTGTCTCAAGTGCTTGTTATGATAAGCAGCATGTATGTACCTATCTGCAACCGTTTTCACATTATTCGAGCCAATAACAGCAAAATGACGTCTTTTTAGGGGGGGGGAGTACCTCTCTTCGACGCCCTCGTTCAAGGGGAACCCCTGCACCCAGTGACACGAAATTTTGTCACGATAAACTAGAGACCTTGGGACAGCCACAGTGAAGATTTCGTGATCCTAGCTTGCACCATTTTGATACAGACCACGCGTGTGACAGACGGACAGACAGACAGACGGACAGACAGACGCCCAGACGATGGCAAAGACGCGCGAAGCATTCTGCTGTCGCGCGTAAAAACGTTTTGACGGTTCTGGAAATTTTTCGATAAGTCCTGAAAATTTTCGTTGATAACAGTTTAGGAACCTGCATATGCAGGGGCGTCGTCAAACGTAGGGGGGGGCAGGAAATATGAAACTAAGTGAGTAAGTAAGTAAGTAAGTACGTAAGTAAGTAATTTTTTTATTTTTTAACGCTCAAACGTTATTGGCAATGAACGAAAAATTGTAACACAGTAAATTGCAGAATTTACTGACCATGTTTTATTGCATGTTTTGCAATGTAAAATGCAGTAATGTAGCCGAGTTAATTCAGTCCAAGTTTTTGGTCAAATGTTATTTTGAGTCTAAGACTATGATGATTAGTGTCTTCTGTAGAAGGACGTACGGATGGACAGACGGACGGACGGACGAGCAGTATGCGTAATGCGGTCTATCTGTAATTACAGCAGTAAAAAGCAACAACAATATAGACGGACTTCATTGTAATTTTTAAGAAGTCTTCGACGACAAGAACAAGCACTGACGTCACTGGTATACAGCTAAAACGGTGCGCTCTGATTGGTTGGTTGTGTAGATGTAGCAGGTGCGGCGTCTGTGATTGGTCCAGGCGCCGTTGTCATGGGCGACGACGTGACGCTCAACTGTTCTGTCGCTGAATCTGGTCTGTTGCTATCTATATCTCTCTGCCTTAGACATCTCTATTTCTTTCTCCTCTCAGTTCAGAACAGATGCTATTTGTTGTTTTAGTGCTTGCATCAAGTCACAGCAATCAGACTTTTTCCTGATTATTTGACAATCCTTACTTAGCCTTTACTTAGCATTTGGTGCTTTCTCACTTACTTTTAGTACAACATAACAAGCTAAGC
>Ga0056128_1008332_pt1 | contig 13067 bp, 10 predicted proteins | sample WorMetLIZISLAND2_FD_71113 | JGI IMG/M metagenome (GOLD analysis project Ga0056128, IMG submission 71113) | Marine gutless worms symbiont microbial communities from Max Planck institute for Marine Microbiology, Germany - Olavius geniculatus... ...
CATATTAGGTGGGCGCCTCGTTGCTTTTCCTCGCTTTGCTTTGCAGTCCAATCTCGTACGACGCGTTCGTTCGTTCGGTGTGTAAAATTGGATTTATGGACTTGACTTCGTTGTCGTTGTCTTCGTCGTCGTTGTCGTCGTTGTGAAGTTGTATTTATGGACTTGTCGCTGTCGGCGCTCCGCGCTCGAATCGCCGCCAGATTCAAATGCGCTGTTAAGATGCCACGCAACAATGACGTCACCGTGACGTCACAGTGACGTCATCAAATGCACACGCTGTTAAGATGCCATTGAGCTGTCAGATGACGTCATTATGCGACGGAACCGCCTACCGACTGACCGACTTCCGGTTTGACGCGAGATTGCTTCACGACAATTTCGCATTGATAAACATGTGCCGATGACGCGGCGATGATTTGATAATCAAGCGCCGGTATGTCGTCAGAATTGCATAGCGGCACCGCACTGACTACACTTCAGCGTATAGAACAACCAACCAAATAGTCGTCTCCCTCTTACTCTCTAAACGCTGCAGAGCGTCACGACGATTTTCACAATACAATACAATACAATATTCGTTTAATACAAGCGTAGACAGACCGCTACGTAGGTTACAATAAATTAGGCTACGCTAGTATTAACAGTGTGTAGGTTACAGGATAAAAGTAAAGCGCAGTAGAACATAATATGCAATTTAAAAATCTGAAAATAGTAAAATAAAATAAACAAAAAATAAGTGTCATTTAAGGTCATTTAATCTTCACATGCGACACAATGTCTATTCCAACTCAATCAAAATTATGATAGATACTTCAGACTGCTATTCTACTGGTCGACTCAAAGTCAAGTGGACGTGGGATGGAATTTTATAAAAAAAAAGTTTAGGCTATTTGTGATATAAAAAAAACAATTGTTGACAAAGTCTGACAGTTACATGATTATTGCCAACAAAATTTCAACTACTTAAACCTACTATAATAATCTAAGGACAATAATGTTTTATTAGTTATTATTGTTTTTATTCATTTTTGGACGACCGCTAAGCTGTAAGCTTAAGGTCGGCCCTTTGTCATGATTGTCGTCCGTCCGTCTGTCCGTCCGTCCATTCGTCCATCTGTCTGTCACGGATGTATTGTGGCTAAACGGTGCAAGATAGGGCCTAGGTTGCTATTGATCATTAATAGAAAGTCGCATACTGGCTTTTAAATAACATATAAATCGTCGACCTTTAATGACCTTGAGTATGCAACTTCCTATTAGTGATCAGTAGCAACCTAGGCCCTATCTTGCACCGTTTAGCCACAATAGATGCGTTACAGACGGACGGACGGACAGACGACAACCACGACGAAGGGTCGACGGCTTAACGGTCGGTTCAATAACAGAGATCGAAAGTTTCACAAGCATTATTTGTCTTCCACCAACGCTGATGAATACCGTTCATAACGCAGTGATGGTGAGATTGGGTCGCAGTAGGTACAGTATATGTGATGCGATGTAATAATGAAAGCGATAATAATACGTCGTCACACTAGAGAACCAGCGAATAAGCGCAATAAAGTAACCGGCGTCATCGCTGTAATAGCGCGACTGTGTCTGTCGAATTTTATTGTTCTGCAATAGCCGTGCGGTGTCGTGTATATATACTGAGTGTCAACTGCCCCCGCGCAGCCGAATGTACCGCGAAACCGACGCCGTAATTTTTTTTGGCTCGGCGACTGCCGCTGCAGCAGTACTTGTGGCCGATATGTTATTACCGCGAGATTGTAATCCGCGCAGTGTTGGAACGTGGCGGCCGGCGCAGAAATTAAAACCGGTTTTATGGCGGTTCGACAGCCCGGGGAGGGGAGGAGGGCGAGTGAACGTGTTTCAGTCGGGTATGGGTGTGGAACTGCGCGGCGGGCGCCCGTAGCTTTGTCGCCGGCAGGTCATCTGGAAACCGAGCGTACCGTAACCATGGCAACGTAACCATGGCAACGCGGAGTCCGGCCTAATTTGCTTTTGTGCGCGCGCAATGAGCGATGATTGTGAAGACCGAAATCATCTTACTGAATAACGACCGACCGGTGCCGTCCCGCACACGAATTTCAACTCGACGGTCCAATCCTTTATGTAGGCAGACCGCTGCAGTTAGATCGCCGGCGCTCGGAAGAGAGACTAATGTCTACTGCAGATTAAGTCGCTCGCAGAACTCATTACTTTTGCCTCATTTCAGCGCTGCGTACATAGAATCGCTTTTATTGTATTAAATACACGATTTACTTACACGCATGCATTCAGTCACATTACTCGAGACTGTTGTCAGTTTTCATCGGGCGTCTGGTTAGTGTGTTGTTCACCCAAGCTGTGGGAATTAACCATTAATCACACGATGAATCGTTAGAAAAGTTGTAACGATTACTAAAATTTTAATCTTCAAAATTACGATCAAAGTCACGTCAACAAAAGAAACCGAAGTAATTTGGTAAAACGCGAAATTGCTGATCAAAGCTGAAACATGGTGAATCATAGATTAGCAGTTGCATGTTTCGGCTGGAGGTTCAACCCCAAACATTTTCCCTTTTCTGGGGAGCAGGGACCCTATGTAACTTAATATGTCGCTAGAGTAGACCCCGTAAGTGTACTTGCCAAAATGGGATCTTAATTTGTTGAACGGATTAAGCAGGGTGTTCGAATGTAACAGGCGACGGACAGACAGACCACGCTACAGAGAAATGTGTAAGTATAGGCGGAATCGCTTGCGCTGAAGAAAGCCATTCCATTTAAAACATTATAAAGTAGATATAAAATGACATCGTGACAAGTGTCTAAAATCATCGCAGTCATTTGTTTTTCCAGAAAAGTGAACATTTTACAAACACTTAATAATAATTGCGTGGCAGTGCATCTGTGACAGATTATACGTAGTTCAGTAACTTACTAAACTACGTATGAGCTGTCACATATGCATTACTAACCGAAAAATGTGCTAAACATGAATATGTTTTTTGACAATTAGGCCTACCTCTGTTAGCTTGTAATTAATCCTTAATTTTTGTAAAGTTAACTTCAAAACATTTATTCGTTACCAGCTCTAAAATTACACTGGAAATAAGACGGTCTTGTCTTGCTCAGTCAGCTACAGAAGATAAAAACATTTCCCTAAGATTTTTCTAGAAAGTTTGGATAATGTGGCTGCAAAACAGTGGGCTGTATCAGGTCGTGATGGACCGAATGCAAATAGTCTGCTCTTGTCAGTGGCCGAATACGAATAACTTAAAATCCGCTGGTAAAAAAGACAGTCACTCCTAGGTTAGCCTATAATACTGAATATCGTTAAATATGCAACTTATACATATGCGTACTATTTATAACTGCATAAAATGACTTTCGACTGATTTCTGCACGACGCGGCAAGCGTATACAGTGCAGACTACGTCAGCTGCTGGATGCGACTTTGTAATTATTAATTATCGATACACAGTTTCGCATTAATAGTATCCACTCAAACTGTTCCGATTTCTATTCGTGACGTAGGATACACAAAGACGGCCGAATTCCAGTGGAATATTCGGCGCAGTCACTAATCACTGATTTTGTTATCCGTTACCTCTTCTTTGCAGTCAACTTTCCCGTTCATTTTTTTCAGTCTCATTTCAATCAGTCTTGTCCGGACGACTCGCGTCTTAGTGCCAGTGACGCCAGTTTCTCATTTCCATGCACTCTCATCGTTTATCTGCCATTTGCTTTTCTATTGCACAATCAAGCAATCAATATGTAGTTTAAATTTGTAAAAAAAAACACCGCTAGGCAAAGAGTTCTCAGATGTCCCTGTTACCAGTAAACCTTGACCGTAACCTTGATTCATCCCGCGTCCACGTGGACGCATTGGGCCAACACTCCAACGCCATCCGTATCTGTCAAGAGCTGCCACCTTTGCTTCCTTCCAGGTAAACTGTGCCCCTTTAGTTTGTTTTTAATCGTTCAAAAATCAAAAAGCCATGACGTAATGCGCTGACCAAACCAAGTGGAACGTGACCATGTCACACTTTAAAAAAATCAGCTTATCCGCTGATCCTTCCAATATTAGAATGCACTTTAGTACGCTCGTACCCCCACTGTGCGATCGTTTTTACTGATTACTTTGTTGGTTTTCTAGGAATCCCACGCGCTTTGGTCTACAGTTTAGAACTTTTTAAAAATTTGTACGAATTTAATAATGAAACCCGTACAGATTTTTTTTAAAAACTACTAACTTCTTAAGACATAGTTTCTATTAGTCCTGTTTAACACATGCGTTCTCAAACTGACATTCTGGTATAGAAAATTTGGTTTGTAATTTTGTCAAGAAAGACGATAAAAAGCAAGCTATCAATCTGAAGATTCGAGATTCATGAACGAAAACGGGAGTATATGCGTATCTGCATGATAGTATCAGCGTGTTGACCACAGTGCTGCGAAAATGTGTATGACAACGTAACGAAAGAAATATTGTGGTCAAATTTCTAGCAGATAAATAAACTTATAATTAGAAGAGGCGAGCCAAAATTTTTGAAAGTTAATACTTTTATTTATCAACAAGATTAGTACTGCAGTAAACTAATATTTTGTGCGAACTTGGGCACTACGCGCGGATTGCGGTAAGTGTTTTCAGAATAAAAATCTAGCAGATTAGGAATAAAAAGTGTAAAACGAGAGTATTTTAAGCAATTTGGGTCTTAAACATTCGGACTACTTTCGGTCGTAGTTTGGGGCAATTTGAGACTGGTTTGTGAGTCACAGACGCAATGGACCGGCCCGACGGAGACAGCGGTATAATTACTGCTGAGACACATAAATGTAATTACAGTTTCTATTATTCACGGCTGCAGTGTAAACGGTCGGCAGCAGAATTACTTCTCGAGTCGACAAACGAGTCATACGAGCTTTCAGTCGAGCGGAATCGGCAATTAATGACGGAGACCGAGAAACGACGGCCAAGAAACAAGCAAGCCCTGCAGTGAATCATGTGACTAGACGGGAGATTCGCGCGTTACTTTGTCATAAATCATTGTGGTGTTACGGGGACAGGCTGTCCTATTTTCCCCGCTACGGTACATAATCTCAGCGTGACAAACATAAGCTTATTAAATTTTTTATTGTTTCATTTTTGATTTTTTTTATATCTATGTATTTCTTGCAAATAAACCTGCTGTCTGAATACAGCGTCATAGTTCAATTTTTGCAGCTAAGACTTCTCAATAGCAATAGCAATAGCAACGTACTTGCAATGGCCGCGAAATAAATGTTAGGTCTGGAACTCACTTGATGACGAGCCTGGAGACACGACGAGTGGTTTTGATAGTTTTAGACGGTTAAGCCTACTGAAGACGATCATATACGAGTGGCATTCGATAAATTCCAGGACTGTTTTTCTCAGTAAGCACACAGTGACAGTTGAAAACCAAAACTATTATGAAGTTGTACTGCCACTATTGTACATCACTTACCGTGGTTTCACTTACGTTACGTCATTATTATTAAGATATGAATGATAGACGTTGACGTTTGGCATACTCAGAGAATAATCATAAAATTTTCAAGTCGAAGAAAACGTAGAAAGTTTTGAAATTTATTGTAGATTATCTGTAGTAATCAGCAGTGACACTTTATCACATTTGAAAGTATTGCAGCGGTCAAGTCAGTTAGTGATGATATCAGTGTTGGAGCACTGCATACGGCAAAAACGGTCAGCTGCAGACAAAGCATTTTTTGGTTTACTTGGAGAGTTGTTCTCGCAGACTTTTTGCTTAAAGGGCATACTGTGAATGAACAATATTACTGTGCATTATTGTCCGATTGATTACGACCAGCAATTTGCAGCAATTGACCAAGTTTGCTGCACAAAGGCGCCATTCTTTAAAATGGCAGTGCCTACCGTGCAATATGCCCATTAGACAGATAAAAAAATTGAAGAGATGGGCTGGAAACTGCTACATCATTTGCCATACAGCCCAAACTTAACTACAAATAATTTTCATTTGTTTGGACCACAGAGCTTGGAGACATTAAGTTTAAGAACGATGAAGATGTTTTACAACATTGTGTCCGGAAATTTCTACAGGTGCCAACAGATACTGTCGTTGTGTTAAAGATGTAGTCCTGGAATTTATTGAACGCCCCTCGTACATATTTGTTTGGTTGCAGTTCGCCGATGAAGTAGTTACGCGAGAACATTAAAAAAAAATTTGTCTTTATTTTTCATTTTATGATCTTTTCTTAAGTTAATATTACACAACAGCTTATAAAAACACATACACGCACTAAATAGCATCCACGAGAACTAAAAAAACATATTACAGCTTACCAGACTAAATGCAGACAGTCCTTACCTTTACCTTTACCTTTACCTGAGGAGAGAATGGCCACATAAGCAGCCACCCTGCGCTGAGGTCACTTTATGGGCCCAATGCGCAACCCCGACAGACCTCAAGGTCGACATAACCTCTTAAAAGCTTTCGCAAATTTCAAGAGGAGAAACCAATGGATATTACTCAAGGTGTCTAACGAAATAGTATAGTCTCCAAGGATATCCTTCCGGAGAAGCATTAAAGCACTGCACTGGGCAATGAAATGTAGAGATGTATCCTCATCTTCTTGACAGAGAGGGCATTTGGAATTCTGACTTACACCCATAATAAAAAAGTGTCGATTAAGATCTGCATGCCCAGCAAGTATACCAACTAGGATCCGTAAATCCTTCCTGGAAAGTCTGAGAGCATACCGAGCTCGTGAAGAGTCAAATCCGTGCAAGAAGTACATAGCCTGCCTGATGCAGACAGTCATGTTTCAGTAAAACTGTTAGAACAGACAAAAAAACTGCATCAATTTTTGAGTATCCAATAAACATGTATTGTCGGAGGTTTTTCAAAGGACAGACAGCACGTGGCTAAAAAAACTATTAGAAAGTTGTACTTGTGGCCGCGAATTCGTTGGTCCGCCTCTCGGTGGGGTTGCTATCAAGTGACTAGCCTATTACTAAAATGGTTAACTGTTTGCGGACAGGTATATAACCAAAGCCAACGTCGCCAAGGTTAACTCAGCCTTTCATCCCTTTGGGGATAGGTGAGTTGTGTACCGGCCTGTCTGGCTGGGGTTAAGGAGATGTGCGTTCACTTGTATCAAGTGGCAGCGCCTCTGTATTTTTGAAAGTTACGGCGCTATACAAATTGTATTGTTATTATTATAATGCTCTGCGATCTCATATGGCAGGTGAAGTTCCGTAGCTCTGGTATGGGTTTAGTATGAAAAGCTATATCATTTTACCGTTTACACATATCCCGGCAGCGTCAGCGTTGGAGCTAAATGTGATGTGAGAGAGAACTGATGGGATTCAAAGAGCAGAGAGCGCGGGCAGACATTATACCAGTGCGCGATGTTAATGCGAGTGAGACGTTGAAATTGATCGGGCATCCTTCAATCCTGCTCGCTCGTTCGCTAGTTCCGTCGAATAACACGCTCCGGCCAGCCTGCTCGCCCGCGTACACTCGAACGCCGACGAAAATTGACCCGAAATCGGTTTAAGGCGTTTATTTAGACATTGCGTCAAGGAATAGACGTAGGCCTACGACACGACACACGATGAGATGCTATAGTACGAGCTTAAGCAGTTAAGCGGAGTTTCCACTCAACGCAATGCACGCAACATACGCAACGCACACATGAAAGCACGTGACATAACAAACGTAATGAACGCAAGAAATGTACACAACAAAAAACTGGCGTAGCCTAGTTGACGCAACCGCTGTCTTAATAATTATCCGCAACCCCCTCCGCTGCTCGGTCGTCTGCTTTTGCAATTAAATGCAGCACGACACACCCGCTACGAATAACGTTAATGAACGAAAATAAATCTTAGTTAACATAATATCTAAAAAAACAAATGCCCAACAATTTATTATAAACGACGGAGTGTCAAAGAAGCGGTCGTTTACCTCGTCGGTTGTTGCGTCCGTTTCGTCGGTCGGTCGCGTTCAATGCGTTACGTCTGTCGCGTTGCGTACGTTGCGTGCGTTGCGTTGAGTGGAAACTCCGCTTTACACATCAGTCCGTCAGCAGCAGCAGCAGCAGCAGCAAAAGCATCTTCTGTAGCCCGGTTGGTTCGTTGAACAAATAAATTTGCGGTTCGTGCGTGGTCGGCAGCCGTCAGATTAGACTTGTATGAATTTAAAACGAAAGCCGAGGCGCGCCGCCGCGCTTCTTGCAGCGGCACCGGCCAAACGCTACCGATCCAGGGAAGGGTAGATCTTCGGCGGGAAGCGGGGGAAGGATTCAGGGAGGGTAGATCAGCTGGGGAGAGAAGGGGGCAGCGCCAGCAATCGACTACACCAGCACGATAATGACGTCATATGTATTCATAACCTGGCGCGCCCATCGATTCGCCGAATTTTACAATTTTGATGCCATTTTGTCGGCTCGAGATAGCTCGGACGGGCGAACGGACGGTCCGACGAACCGACGTTGTGTGCATTGCTATATACCATTGTGCTTCGCTAAACCGAACTGCGCTCTGAATAGAAAGACGATAGATTATAATCTTTTTACTCTTTCTTGCATCGCAGCTCTTTCAGCTGTACATGTGTACTCCGCTACTAACTTTAAATTTGAAGGATCCCTGCAACCTTTTAATAATATAAATGTAGGCCTGCGTCTTTATTTTGCCATAAAAATCAGTAGAAAACGTTTAATTTAATTTAGCTAAGCAGAATTAAAGTAAAAATTCAGAAAATAAAGAAAATATCCATAAATTTGATTCGACGTCTAATAATAATGTTGTGTGATCCAGAGTCGTTACACCTGTTCATCAGTCGTTTTTAATTCTTCATAATAAATATTAAATTTAGCTGTATTATAAAATATTATATAAAAGAAAATAATAACGCAAAAACGAAAAGACAGCTCACCACAATACATTAAAATAAAAGGGCGTAAAAAATTTTGTGTTTCGATTCGCAGTGTGGCAAAGAAGTAGGGAAAAGATAGTGTAGTGACGCCTTTTAGGTGTGGTGGGAACTTGTAATCATGATTTTTTTCGCAACTGTTCTGCCGAGTCTAACGGTGAACGAATTTACGTGAATATCAATAGATACTACGGACTTGGCTCACAGAATATAAATGCAAACAGTTTTAAAAACTTTTAATACTTTGAAAACAAACTAAAAACTACAAAATTGCTAATTATGATGCTGGCGCCGCCTAAGTGTCATACTGTGCATCGGTTTAACATCAGAAAGAACAGTGACACAATCGTTCGTTTTATTTCGCGGCTGCTTTTATCGCCAAAGTCCGCCATGCAGCAAGCGAGCGATAAATGCCCGACGCTGAGTGTTTTCGTTGACGCTGCCGTTACTCCAAGGAATCGCCGCCACCGATACGAGAGAGCTATTTTTGCGAAATTTAAAGCCGCCAGTCACGAACGCTTGATCGAAGACGATTAAACAGCAATGTTCTTCTTGGCTCAAGAGGGAAGCGGCGAGCTTCCTCGTTTCTCTCGCCAAGCCCTTCTGTTCGTCGTCGTCGTTACTCTCCGCAAATAAATGCCGGACGAGCAAACAACGTGAATTATAGCTCAACGGAAGAAGAAAAACAATTCGCATCAACCACTTGAGTTGCGCGATCCGCGACTCCAGGGCGCTTTCTCTTCCTTCTCGGTATTGCTACCTCCGCCGTCGAACATAAGAAGTAATGTAATCAGTCATCTGTCTGTTTGCTTGTCTGTCCGCGCCATTACTCAAACATTCATAAAAGATTTCTATAATAAATTTTAAAAAGTAAAGTGTAGCCCCAAGAACAAGTGATTAGATTTTGTAGCGATCCGGATACAGATACAGGAATGTTATAAAAATTAAACAAAACGCAAAGATACATCAATGTCAATAAAAATAAAAGGGTTAGGTGCCAACATTGTTCAACTTGCAGATGATTTTGACTCTGAGACCCAGACGAGTTATGCTAAGACCAAGGAAGAAATAGAACGCTTGTTTTACAATCCGCGTTCGTTCGGTCTCGCTCATTGAACCAGAAGCTGTTTGGCGTGCTTAAATACAATGCAATTTTTTTCTGCCATCATGAGGTGCGACTTGGTCGTAGTTGCTCGCGCTTTCTGTCCAATTTTCGCAGCAGCAAGCAACGTCGCCACTGATTTACGAGATCATCTTGTCGACGGAATATTGCGACAAACGTCCCGGGGCAGATTTGCTCCTTCGCACGCGCCACGTGTGTGTCTACGCATATGCGGATTATCGAGATTTATTTCACGATTTCATAAGGTAGTTGGCGTCGTCGTCGCATTTACGGCGAGTTGGTTTTGTTGACGGAAATAATTACTCGAACGCGCTCGCGCACACCGGCGTCAAACGATGACGTATGAAAATTAATGCTGACGTCTTGCGGCTGCTGCTGCTGCTGCTACGGCTGCGGCGCCTAATGCAATAACGACGGCTTAAAACTGCTGCAGCGGCGAACGAACATTAATGGCTTCTGACGAGTGCCTCATATCGCGCGGTGTGTTGCAATCTATGACTGTACCGGGCGCCGTGCGGAGCAAATTGCGCCAATAAACGGTCGCGACGATGTGACTGAAATTTATCGCGTCGTAATTCGGAATACGACCGTCGAATATTGACGTTCACACGCATTAATGCTGGCCACGGAACCGCGGCGAGCGTATAACGTATTATAGACACTGATACAATCAGGAACGCGCCAGCGAGTTACATTGTATAGTGCGTGAACAGATTCTTGAAGACACATCAGCTAAGATGCGGCTGCAGAAATGCATGCAGAAATAAATAACTGAACGAAAGTTTAAAAAGACTGGTAAACGAAAATGGTTTCTCAAACCACGTACCGAGAAAAGAAACAAGAAACACATTAAACGAAACTGAAATGATTTTGTAACCTGTACTGCACATTGGCTTTAGTTAACTGTCTGCCTGCTGATTATAAAATGTAAAACGAAATACATGTATGTTATTCATATCATACGCATGGGCTCAGTCTACGTTTTTATTCACAAAACTACGGAGAATTACACTAGCAAGTACAAAAAAGCTTAACTACAAAATTGTACGTAAACGGTAAAGGTTTCGACATGGTGACAAATGTTAGTTTGTACCAGCGTCTGCGAAGCTTTGAAAAAGTGGAACTTTTTGTACGCCCGCCGATGACGTGCGATCTCGAAAGGGAGCTTGCCCCTTCCCAAGTTATGCAAGTCCGGGGTGACACCCCCAGAAAAATTTTAAAATTATATGTGCAAATCTGTGCAATTTGATGCAATTTGAATTAGATGAAACAAATGGAACGAAAAATTGATGTTTTCTCTGCTGCTGGCCCGACAGCATGCAACAGTTTGTCGTCGGAGCTGAAAACGACATTACTGACTATTGGACAGTTCATGTGCAGCTAGCTAAACACTTAGCTGTATGTACGAAGCTACTGCGCATCGACACAGTCGTCATAACTGTTGTTATAAGACTTTGCAAGAACAAAATGCTGTTACTGAACTGAACTGAACTGAACTGATAATGGAACATAATTTAGGTTCCGCAGCTCTTGGTTCGCACACGTTGTGCAAATGCTATTTTCTTTGTTTTAGAGGCGTCGTGTAACGATGCCCAGAAGATTATGCGTTCGGTCCATTGAGTTTTATATTCTTATTGGATATTATTGGTTCGGTCCGTCTGTCTCACTGGCAGTACCTGCTAACATTTAAAGTTTGTCACGCGTCAATATCAGCGCATAAACTTATGCATGTGACTGCAAATTGCTAGTTAAGTATGCTTGAGCGCGTGGCGCGACCACATTATTACACACGCGTTCAGATGCGACGTCGATTTCTCCGCGATACGGCAGCTCTTGTACACGTGTTAGCAATGAAATTCTTTCAGCTTCGTGGGTGGCACAGCCACTAATTGGCGACGTGGGTGTTCCTCATACACGACTACTCGAAATTCGTTGTCATGTATTGCTTAATGCTGCTTGATCAACACCAACCGCAGTTAACAATAAATAATAAGTTCTCACTTTTGATAACGTCACCCATAGCCGAACACGATATCGTGTAAAATGCGAACTGCAAAAGTGCGAAGTCGACAACGTGTAAAACGCGAGCCCAGTATATTAAACTAGGCCTACCTGGTACTAAAACACCGACTCATGGTCAACAGCAATTTTTTGCACTTTACACGCTGACAGTTTTGCACTTTTGCACTTTCGTCCTCTACGGCTAATTGAGTAAACACACGATCGTCTTACAAGAGTTAGAGCCGTGGAAATTATATCCTAACAATTAATCATATGCCAGCGAAAACATTACAAAGCAGGTAACGTAATGACATCGTAACAAACATCTAAATCGTCTGTTTTACAGAAAAAAGCTAATATTTAACTCTTCAGTTTGTCTACAAGACTGGGTTTAAACAACACTGAATAATGCTGCGTCTTAGTGCATCTGTGAGATCTTATAGCTTAATAACCGAAAATTTTGCTGAACAAAAAGTGCATTTTTGGGCAATTACACTGAAAACAAGTTTAGTGCAGCATTACGAACAAAAGTTTTGTGTAAATGGTGCGACTTTTTGTTTCGAATGCGTTATTTTCAAGTGATTGCGCCTTGTGGCTTCAGTATTATAAAGTAAAGCTGATATCTGTCTAAATTAAAACTGCGAGACAAATGAGTAGCCCTACTAACTTAGAGCGTAATCTATTTAGCAAAAACCGAAACCGGTTTCCTTTCGGGATAGAGTTTTCTGCAATCGATTAAGCCGGTTTCGCGAAACCGGGGTTAATTTTTGAAACCGACTCTGGAGCAAGCCGTTTGCTTGTTGCTGTTTTGTTTACTTGTAGTTGAATTGTTATCACGTACAGGAATAAAGCTTCAACAGTAAGACGAATTTATTTTTTAGTAGTAAATAACATTTCGTGCAGATAAATATTTACGATGAAGTTGCGTGGTACATTGCTCGCCATGTTGTTTGTTTACAATCCTACCGTCCTACGGAAACGGTTTGGTGCAATCGATTTACACAGCAAAACCCAAAACCGAAACT
>Ga0056128_1008333_pt1 | contig 13066 bp, 6 predicted proteins | sample WorMetLIZISLAND2_FD_71113 | JGI IMG/M metagenome (GOLD analysis project Ga0056128, IMG submission 71113) | Marine gutless worms symbiont microbial communities from Max Planck institute for Marine Microbiology, Germany - Olavius geniculatus... ...
ATTTTCCCCATAGGCGCCATTGTAATTTTTCATATTTTTGTGAAAAAATAGGTGAAAATGTTAAATTTAAATTTTGTAACCCCCAAAAGGCACTTCCTTGCGCGAAACCGCGTCATATGAACCATCGTGCGTTAAAATCAGTTCAGTCGTTTTTCCTGTAGAGGACGGCAAGAAAAAAAAGGGAAGGAAAGGAAAGGGAAGGAAAGGCACAAAAAGTCACGCAAGCGTTATATTTCACCTATTCGTGGGGAACCCCCCCCGTAAACGGATTTTCACCAAATTTTGCACATCGGGAGATATGCTGGACGTAATCATTTGTGCAAATTTTGGTGTGGAAAAATTAAGGAGTTTGGGAAATACTAGGGGTCAAATTTTGGAGTTTCCCATTGAAATGGCTGGTCACCTTTACAACAGGGCTGGCGCTACCGCGCAGCCTGTGATACACGTGCACGACGTGTGCTCTAAGCTTCATGTTTGCTTCATCGTGTAACAGGGTATTAGTGTAACTTCGGCCGCTATGTGAAACAAGATCTCATCACTACTAATTAACGCATGCAGCACTCAAGGGTTTATCTACAGGGTGGGCCAAAAAATGGCACCATTTATTGTACGCCTCATAACTTCATCAAATATTAACCGATTTTCAAAATTCTTTCACTGTCATCCCACCACACCCAGAGTGTGTCACTACACTACCTTGTGAAATGTCAGATGATGCACTCAAGCCGGCGACGCCACTGACCAGTTTGCATGATCAACGTTGATCGAGCCTGGCATGTGGCCCCCAAACAACACAAACTTAAACCCGTTGTTCGGGATGCCCTTCAACAGATGGCCTACTAATGTTGACGATTCACAACAGTCAACCAGCTAAACAAAGCCATTGTCGCTGAGTGGCGCAAAGTGCCATAGCGTTTGGCTGATCGCGCTATTGGTGAGTGGCGTCGCCGGCTTCGATGCGTCGTCCAGCAGCAAGGCAAACATATTGAAAATTTGATGTAAAAATTGTGAGATGTGATTTTTAGACAATAACTGTGACAACAAACACGTTGTTTCTGTTGTTAATTTCTCAAAATGTGTTGTTACCAAAGTCTTCTTGTTTTTAATTGTTATTCTTAAGACACTGGCATTGCACAAGGTAGTGTAGTGACACACTTTGAATGTGGTTGGATCTATAGTGACAGTTTAATTGCAAATTGTCTCCTGATTCTGAGAGTAAAAATAAAAATTGGTTAATATTTGGTGAAGTTATGAGGCGTACAAAAATGGTGCCATTTTTGGCCCGCCCTGTACATCACTCGACTAGAATGGGTTTTGCTTCTGTACGAGCATTAATTAGGGCCTACGCAAGACAGTAATTTGAGTGCAGCAGTCGTTGAAACAACTTCGCTGTGAGAACGGACACGGGTGTGAGTGACGCATCCACAAAAGTTGTCAGTGACGTCATAGCTACAGCTGCTTGTGCGATGAGACGGTGCTTTAGAGACACGTGTGAAATTTGACAGCAGCTGCTGTTAGCGTCTTTTCATTATATTGTCTGATTCATTGCGATTCTATCAACACGCATTAGTAGCACACGCAGCGCCGACGGCACAGTGGGGACATTTTTCCACCGACAGCAAACGTGTTAATGTTTAACCGGTTATAATTAACCCCAACATGCAAAGATATCGTCGTCAGCTCTGTGCCGACATGCGGAATGCGGTCGTCTTTTTAGTTGACGTGGGTCGTAGGCACCCACTGCACAGCTGTTTGGCCGCCTGCCAGTCGTGGGTAAACGTTTACGCGTTATGTCAGTCGATTATTGCTGAAGGTTTTTGACGTCCGTCAGCCACAACCTTTTGACGTCTTTTAGCTGAACATTGACACGCAGGTTTTTTTTCAGATTTGGGGAATCTTCACACGAATCATTGTTTTTTTCCAAGTCTTTTTTGTTTTTTGGGTTAGGAGACCGTACGGAAGAGACGGACGGACGGCCAAGACCCATAATGTGGCCTCGGCCACACAGTAAGCACGGCGGCAAGACCGTGTATTTGTGGCGTGGAGTAAAAGATAAGACTAACTAACGCTGCTAAATCAGTAATTCACTGACTGCAAGTAGGCCTACTGTACATGTTCGGCTGCGCCACTCACTGTATGACGAGTGGTTAAAGTTAATGGGAATACATTTCCCCATCTTCTATTTTCAATATGTAGTTCCCCCACCTGTAGTCAAGCAACTCTGAGGAAAACTAATAAAACTGGTGCCACAAGATGTCAGACTTTTAGCCTAAAATGCACTTATGGTTTTGATTTCCGGGCCCTGGTGCTCCGCTTCAGACCCCGCTGGGGGAGCTTACCCATACAGCCTTCCCAGACTTTTTAGCTGTATTTAAAGGGGCCTAGTTTTAAAAGGAGAAGACCGCGGAAGAAAAGGGTAGAAGGGAGGAGAAAAGAGACAGGAAAAGGAAAGCAAAAAAAGAAAGGGAAAAAGCAAGGGCAGAGGATGTAGAGATCCCCCCACCTTTTCAATCCTACTTTGACTGCTGACAGTAGTGATCCGCTGGATGCACGCCGCTCGTCATTATACACTGTGTCCGGTAAAAAAATAATCCCCTAAATATCATGCAATAAAAATCCCAAATTTGAATGAATCTGAACACTGTCTCTTATACTTAATCCCCAATAAATTTCTAATGCGATTGCCAAATTTCACTGAAAAATATTATTTCTTACTAAAGTTATTAAATGTTAAATGTCAATAACAAAATATCCGTGACCAATGTGGCGTTACGCAAGTAAACCCTTCTGTTATTTACATTTGCGTAACTCCGTAACTTTAGTTAGTCAATGATGTATTAGTCACCGGATGTTGATCTATTTGACTTCTGTCTAAATTGACTTGACAAAATTGATAAACAACAGTATAAAATGTTGCATGCAGCATGTAATAAGCCCATTAGCGCTTAAATTATTTTATGGTTTCTTATCAAAGTAGATTTTCCATTTTGGGAAACGCAAGGCATGAATGGCTTAATTTGTATTAAAAGTAAACATTAGGGCTTACTGACATAATAAAAAAATGTATATCATGTAAATAAATAAAATCATTCAAAAAATCACAAAACTAAAACTATAACATTTCAGTTAACTACAAATATACAATATAAATTCGATTGCTGAAAAAACTAACACTGCATAAGTCTAACATGCATATCTATAGACTGATGTCGTTAATTTTTGCTTTCCTCGATAAGTCAAAGTCAAAGTAAAGTGATTTGTAAAAGTCAAATACCACTGTCAAAACCCGCCGAGAAGAAAGCAGGTGGCAGGATGTTTTTTTTCGCAGCTTTTAGAACAATGTGGAAAAGTTCTAAAAATGCAAAAAAGTGGGCGCCTGAAACTCAACGGTTCAAGGCAAAATTGAAATTTGCGCTTACTTTGGGCTATGTTTTAAAAATGTAACATGCACAGAATACTATAAAATCATTATAATATATCACAAATTATTGTGAATAATTTGCAAAAAAAATTCAACTACATAAATTATTGTAGTCCTAAAATAGCATTTCAAACAGAGAAACGGAGAACAAATTTGTGCACCTACGAACTACGCCCACCGCAAAATGTTTTAAACAAAATTTTACCACCACAGCAGGCCTCGTTCTACATTGAACGTAGAAAAACGTGGGAAAAGTGGGAAAAGTGTTATGCGTATCCCTGCAGCCCCATCTCTAACGGGCGAGCCAGTATAACACACTGCAGTGCTGAAAGATATCGCCCGCGCCAGTCCTGCGTGATTTAGCAGAAGTTGATAATCGAATCGCTCGCTTGCACGAGTCAGTCGATCGTTTAACTATTGTGATTCGATATCGAATGAGACGCACACGGCTGCTAATGCCACCGACCTGTCGCTGCTGAGCTGCTCTCTGTCTACGGGTATCTCGCTCTCTGTTGCTATCGGATTCAGCTGCAGCCAGCATCCTTCATCGAAACATCATTATCCGCCCTGAGCTCACGGCGTCACACAGCTGAACGAATACAATCAAACTGATGCTATAGTTAAAACTATAAACTAAAGCTAAAGTAATCTGGCACAAGGCGGCATCGCTGCGAATAATGCTATTTTGCAGGAAGGAGAAGTCGTACCAAGGTCGGCGATGGTATATACGAGGACTGTCGTGGGAATTGGATTTTAATTCGCATACTCGTCCCATACCCACAGAAAGACAGATTGAGTACCACTGGACAAGAAGTCGCCGAGTTCCTAGTGTGTCTGTTTATAACGGTCTACAGCACCTCAACGATCCTAATATCCTTTGCTGTTTGGCCGCAATTTAAAGTGGAAATTTGACTGCGGATTTAGACCTCAAATATCTCATGTCAGACGGATATTGATGGCCCTATCTAAAACACAGTATTACCTGGGGCCACACCAGGGTTCAGTGTTTCTGCCAAATGAAATCTTGTTACACCCTTTCTCGAGGTGCACAGTTGCGTTGGACATACAGACGGCCAGATATAAATAGCCTAAGGTATACAACTGTCGCAATAGCCAACATCACTGAAAACATTAGCGAACGTCAAGAATGGTGCAAAAACCGCGAATGCATTTATGTAGGAAAATTGGTTTACGCAACGTAAAATTACAGGCCGCTTTGAAAGTTAAATCCGTTAATAATATAATATGAGTCAAAAGCAGAAACGGATTGGTCTCTGTAGTCTGTGACATCATTGACAATAGCAAGGGTTCTCAGTCGTATCAGAAAGCTTAATTGCCGAAGCTAAATTGGATGATCAATAAGGTAGACTGCGTAATCATTTTGGTAACATAAATAACATACACCTGGTACAGCCGCAGCCAGTCAGTTCTCGACGATAAAGAAAGCGGCCGAAAGAAAGCGGCCGAAAGACAGGCTATTCTCTTAATAGCACAAGATAGGAAAACAATCAAACTTCGGTTGCATTTATTTTCGATATGAACCAATAATGTGAGTTATTAAAGAACAACTTAAAATACATTGCGTTAGTAATAGGCTACGAATGTAGTCTATAGTTTAAACGTTATTCTTCCTCTTGCTGCTGCTGCTGCTGTTGCTGGCTTTACCGCGTGTTCTTTCAATTGCCTGCAGCTACATTGTCATAATCGTCGTCATTATGTCACTGTGATGCATTATTAAAGTCGACAAATGCACAGCTATTCGAGACCACACGCTGTGCATACGTATACATCCAATATCTGTTACTAATAATAACTTTTTGTCGCCGTATTGTAGTAGAATTAGACCGAAAAAAGTTAAAAGACGGTTTTAAAACACTTAGATAAAAAACATTACAAACAACAAACAGAAATAAACGCACAGTGTTAACGGCAAAAACAGCGACAATAACCCGAAATGGAAACAGCTGATGTGGCTTTTTTGACGCACACAATTATAGCACGGGAATAACACTTTCTTGTGCATCGTATAATTGGACTATAGTTAGTAAGCGCTTACAGCACAAGCCTGCAACATGTATCTGTATATGGACTAGGCCTATACATAGATTAACAATCTTGCTGTAGCCGTGGGGGATCGAACTACTTCAAATGCACGTGTATGATCAAAGATCTGCTGCGTCAGAATTAAATACCGTGATTAACCCTTAACTACGCACTCGCAATAGAATTAATTTGATAGGCTTACCAATTAGGTACATGTAAATTTATGTGTTTTTATTTTACAGTTGACACCCTCTACTATAGACCTAACAGAAAAAAATTGAAATAACCTGTAATACCAGTCACTGCTATGTAGCATAAGTTAGGGTTAATGTAGTTAATGCAGCAACAATAACAACGTTAAATATAGAAAATTGACCGGAAACATCACACAAAAAGAACGCAGAAAGACGGAAGAGTAATGAAAGACAGCAATATGAGAGAAGTAGACGTAGAGAGAGCTAGATGGACAGACGGAAGACGTCAAGCCGGAACTGCAGGAATTAAAAAAGCTTTTATGCTGCACGATGTCTAGCTGAAGCTCATATGAAGATGAAAAAGAAATGATTCTACAGACGGAGTCATCCAGTGATGCTGTCGTCATGGCAACAATAAGAACAGAGGCAGCAGCAGCAGCAGCAATGTCTCGAGCCAGCCAGGTGACACTTTTGCTTGACACTGTTGTTGTTTGCCGATATCTGACATTATAAGGCCGTTCTATAAATGTGTGAGTGGTGTAAAGAGTGACCCGGCCAGTGGCACTCGTAGACGACCACAAAAAAGCGACAGTCGAACGCAAAACGCCGTAGTAATAGACACAAGTTAAAAAAAATAAGAATCGTCTAAAATGCGAAAATTGGAAAATGGGAAAAAAATTATCGTAATTAGGTGTGGATGCAACAAAATTTTCAAGAAAAGTGCTAAAAAGACACCGAACAATGCGACAATTATTTTTGATGTTGTAGTGTTAAAATGGTTAGAAGCATTCATGGGCTACAATTCTGTCGTGACATTATGAGCATCTTCGTTCAAATTTTCCTGCTGGGCTTAGTTTCTGGGAACTTGTCTCTCAGACCCTCTAATGGGGTTTCGCCGCTTGATTCCGCTAAGGACTTCCGTTTCCAGACCCTCTGATTCTTCGCTTCCTCTGTTTACGAAATACAGAAAACATCTTAAAATACGCTGTGTATAGGAATTTGTCTGTCTCTTTCTTTCTCTCTTTATTCTTCTCTCTGTTTCGATGACATTATACCAGGCTGACTGACAACAGACAAATTAATATTATTTTTGTAAATTTCTTACAATAAAAATGCTTCGCAAAGAAATGGTGCACTTTTGTTGACAGAAAGTTTTTTCTTCGATCTGTGTATATGCGCTTTCCAAATTGTACTACTTTTATGCGATTTGCTAACAGTTCGCCATTGTTTCAGCGATAATTTTTTTGATGAAAGCCTACGACTAAGAAATCAAGACTAAGTTGAAAGACATTGTTGCAGCGTCGTTTTGACACGTTTCTGTTCTGCACCCGCTCGGCATCGTTGCTCTATCTATAGCTCTTAGACAGAAGATAATTACCAATCATCGGGCACCTCAGTTTTACCCGTGTAGTGGGTAGGCCTACGCCTATTCGTGAGGCCGGTGTGCACGGCGACAGCGTGCAGCAGGCAGCCACCAACTGATCGTGTAATTTACTTGGTATATCTCCAGCAGCAGCAGCAGATGCCGCGGCTCATTTTAGCAGAACGCACGTGAGCCGGTGAGCGCATCCGCCGCGCGTGCAATTGTAGCTCTGCAAAGATATTAGAACAGCGTGTAGTGGCGTTTACAGGGTAGTGGGACAGTTTGCATAGTGCCTTTGTTCTCTGGGTTGGGACGCAATGCATAGCGGCGGCAAAGGTGGTGGCGGGCAAAACGAAAAGCAAATGTATAACAATGAAACAGCTAAAAACAAAATCACAAAAATACAATTCACTTATACTTAGCCGTTTATTATTTACAGCATTTTTCTCCGAAAATCAGTTTGTCCAGTAAGCGTTAAAGTATTTTAAACTAATTCAGATACAGAAAGTTCCGCGCAACCCCCTCCGTTGTCCACTATGCATTCCGTCCTTTTAGACATCAAAGGCACTATGCATAGCGTCCACCAATCGTTTACAGCTCCTACAACGTAGTACTACATTGTCCTGTTACCGTCACGGAATGAACATCATCAACCCGGAGAGGCACGTGTGTCAGCTAGCTCGAGTGTTGTTGCTGCTGCACCTGACCTCATCGACCGCTACCTCTGATCCAGGTGAGCATAAATATTTTTTTCTTGTCTAGATATTAAGCATTACTATGATCTACGTAGGTGGAAGTTTCTGCTATCATGTGCTACTAACTGTAGATATCTCAGTAGTGTGTTTTGTGTTCAGAATATCAAGTATATGGTTATCTTGGTAATCTTCAAAACTATTATTGTGATTCACTATGCATAAAAACTAACTAATCTTGTGCATCCACCGTTTATAGTCACTTTGCTTCAGTTGTACTTGGATGTTTGTGATCATTTTGACAGTTTAATTTCTCATTCTGTCCCTGTCTGTCTTTTTCTTTGTCATTTGTGTTCTGCCCTTGTTGCGAATAAAGTGTTATAAAGGACTAAAGGATATTGACAAATCGCAACCTTCACAAACGCTAAAATGCTTGCAGTAAATAGAACAAATTGTGTACAAAAGCGTCACTTAAAAAGTTGCAATAAGTCAATAGCAGTTTATAATGTAACATTCGGACAAGAAAGTCTTTGCTATTAAAATAAGATGAATAATTGTTTTGGCTGTGAAGGCAACCGTTTTCACGAAAGACTGGCCAACAACGGTAAAATAACGACTTTTACGGGGTGCCGCCCTTTGATGCCCCCGTGCACAGGTTTCTTTGAACCTAAAACATCAACACTTTAACCGTTAAAATCTACGTTTAGTGCTGAAAATAAATTATATAAATTTATACGCAGCTTGTCTTTGTCTATCCCAATTAATTTCGGCGCAAGTCGTTCTTGAAATGCAGCCCAAAATCGTCAAAAAATGCATAAAACCCCCTATTTTAATGTTTAAAGTCATCTAAGGTCATTGATTTCAGTGCCAATCGAGAGCCAGTGTATATGTCGTCCTATGAGTGATTAATACATGTAGTAACTTAAGCCCTATCTCGCACAGTTATTGAGATACAGCGACTTATTGGCCAAAAATCGCAAATTTTGCCCACCCCCCCTTTCATTTAGCGCTCTCGTTCGGGGTGACCCTTTTCAAATTTATGGAAAAACTTTATGGATCTTGAAACTAGAGTCTTCTAGGCAGCCGATGGTGAAGATTTGGTGATCCATCCTAGCTTGCACCGTTTTTGACTGATCCACCCGTGTGACAGACAGACAGACGGACAGAATTGCGATGGCTAAGACGCGCTGAAAGCAGTATATGCTTTCGCGCGTAATGAAAACGCGCTGTCTGTCGCGAGCAGAGAAGCGGCGTTTTGCGTGTGAACGTGGCTTTTCTGTGGCCGTAAATCGCTGTAGCTGACTAGCATTGTCGCGACTATACACGGATATACGACGTGCAACACAGCATGGCATCAACTCGCCTTGCTACAGCGGCTGCTGACTATGCCGCATATAGGCGACTGTAATTCTATTAACCCGCAGACTGCAATGAATTACTGCGCCATCATCATCACCAGCAGCAGCAGCAGCCGCAGCAGCAGTAGTTGCTGCAACAACTGTAACGATCAAAGCATAAGCCTATTGTAGCATCCTGCCAGAGGTGTTATAACTTATTGTCTGTCCAATGCTAGTATAAAATCACCTGAGTGTTCGTGCGTCCGTGCGTCCAACATTTCTCAAGCTATCTTCCTTTCACCTTCCCTTTCCCTTTCTTTTTTTCTTCCCCCTTTTCCTTCCCTTCCCCTTCTTCTTTCCCTTGTCCTTTCCCCTTTCCTTTCCCCTTTTCCCTTCCCCATTTTCTACCCCCTTCCCTTCCCCTTCTCCATCCCTTTTTTCTTCTCCTTCCCCTTTTCCTTGCTCTTTCCTCTTCCCCTTTTTCTTTTCCCTTCCGCTTCCTCTTCTCTTTACCTTCCGCTTCCCCTTTCCTTTACCTACCTTTTCTCTTTCCCTTCCCCTTTCCCTTTTTCCCTTTTTCTTTTTTTCCTTTCCCTATTCCTTCCCTTTTTCCTTTTCTCTCCCTTTCCCTTCTCTCTTACCCTTTTCCTTTTCCTTCCCCTTTTTTCTTTTATTTTCCTTTTCCATTTCCATTCCCCTTCCCTTTAACTTTTTTCCCGTTTTGCTTTCCCCTTTCCCTTCCTTTTTCCTTCCACTTTCCCTTTTCTTTTCCTTTTCCTCCCTCTCCTATTTCTTTTTCTCTTTTTCCATCTTTTTTCGTGACCGATGACATCACGTGACCCCAAAAGGTCAAACTCGTGACCCCATTATCTTTGAAGCGCTATATCTCCATAACAGTGCAAGATAGACGCATGGTGACGATGGACCTTTTATAGTAAAGCGCTAGTGACGAATCAAATGATCTCGTGACTGACAATGTCTGTTGTTTAGTTAAAATAATACAGAAGGATGAAAGGATCTTTGCTGCTGTACAATTTAAAATTAAACTGTTTGATTTTTTTCTACCGGTCTAAACGGCTCACTGATTATATTTATACGGATATATACTGTAAACTATCGAAATGCATCGGACAGACTCCGTGTTCGTATGAACATTATCTTGTAGTTTACAGTCGTCATTATATGCACTGTATAAATTTGCGTTTTTGGCTTACTTACTTACTTTTCTTTATACCGTTCTGATATTGCATGGCATACAGTATTTTAGCCTCTCCACACACTATTCTTTTAAACAACGTGACGAATATTGCATGTTGTCTACTTCCTATAATAATCTTATTGTCATGAAGCAAATGTCGGCGAATTAAAATGCCGAACTGTCATGATACGTCTGCAGATAGGCTTCCCGTGATATGCCTGCAAGCCTGCAGCCAACGTCATCCGAAATAATTAGGCTGGTCAGATAAAGCATTATTAGTCTGGGGTGTTGTCGGGTTTCCGCTGCGGCGCCTACTAAACGAATATTGAATCGCATGTTTTCTGCAACGACACCATTTCATTATGTTTATTTCTTAACCCTTTAGGCGGCATGAATAATACCGGCAAAAGTCTGCTGTATGCAGCAGTACGACGATTAGTACATACACTGGTCTTTGATGTATGGTTAGAATTTTACTGGTCAGACAGCTTTGCGTACATTCCAAGTCGCCGCCCGTCTGCTTGCTATACGCTGTCAATGACTGCAGGGTGTATTAGCTTCATGTTATTAGGCGGCACCGACAAATGTTTCCACCGAGTGGTCTGTCTGTCTGTCTGTCTGTCCGTCTGGCATACTCGTTGCGCTATAGCCAATGGACAAGGATGAGGTTCTCGAAGACTTTTCTCGATATCGAGGACAACTCGAGGACAAAAAAGTCGTGGCCTTTAGTCACGTGTAATGAATGTGTTTTGTTCTTATTAAAGTTAAGTTAAAAACGAACTTATAAAGCGCCATAAAACTAAACGTGTGTGTAAAGATACAGAGGCGCTGTTGTATTGTATTGTATTTTGTTTAATGAGTTTGTGGCATTTGTGTGATGTATCCAACTTGTTATGTAACTGTGACTCACGTTGATTGTGCAGCATTGAAACTTTTGTTTGTCTGAGCATTTTGTGGTTCATTAGAGTTTGAATAAAATTATGTTGGATTTTGGTGTATGCAGTATACACCGTGTCTCAATAAAAAACGTGCCACTTTTATTTTTTAAATAACTATGTGAAACACAGACCGATTTTTATAATTTTTGGCAAGCAACATCAGAAAGAAACTTGACGTAAACGACTATAGTTTAGCCTACCTCATCATATAACTGTCTTTACACTACCATGTGAAATGCAAAAGTCGTAGTTTAACCGTTTACAACAATGAATTTATACTGGGGAGTCCATGTGTTGGCTCAGAAAATCACGGAAAGAACAATATTATTGAAAATCTGTTACATATTTGACATTAATCATATTCATTTTAAAATCGTACCTCGACGAACTGAAATGGCGCATCAACGGCGAGTGAGCCACTCTGAATCGCGCGGTATTGAATGTGCTGTTGGCAAGTCGCTTCAACGTTTACCGCTTGTGTTCGTGCTGAAGGGAGACACTTTGAGCACATGCAGCAATAAAAATGATGTGATGTAACACGTAAGACTTTCTGAGAGATAATAACTGTTACTCATGTTTGTCGCTATTCAATTAATTATTTCTAATTTAACGCATGCGCTACCCAGTATGAATTTATCATTCATTGTAAACGGCCAAATTACGACGTCTAAATTTCACAAGGTAATGTAGCAACAGTATTAGGGTGAGGTGGGCTAGACTATAATCATTTACTTCAAGTTTCTACATGATGTTGTGTGCCATAAATTATCAAAATTAGCCAATGTTTCACGGATTTATTCAAAAAATAAAAGTGGCACGTTTTTATTGAGACACGGTGTAGAATTGTTATACTTACTTTGCTTGCTTACTTACTTTGGCATTACACGTTTTATTAACTTTATACGTTGTTTAGTAAACAATGGACACAAATGCATCGAAACAAAATTAGGTTTTATCTATTAGTATTAGTAGGGCCGATGTGTTCGTTTTATTTAACCACGTTTTTTCGTAGACTCTGATTATTGCTTATTAAATGCTTGTCATGCTGTTTAATGCGTTTTTAGTGACGCAAGTGTAATCGAAAATTGAACAATTACAATTTTATTAATGGCCTAAATTTGCGCAGCTTTAATTTTTATTACTCTGCCTGACTGTCGTAGCTCGCTATTGCACGAAACCTCGGAGTCAACAAGCTGCAATGAGCACAGAACTGCAGCTACAAACTAGAGTTGTGTTCAGAACTACCAGGAGCAAAAACACCGCAGTCGGATCGGAAGTCTGCAAGAATCCAACATAAGCAAATGTACAGATCCGCGATACCTGCTGCAGCGCTGTTTACACGTCCGTCGAAGCAGTTGGCAGCTGATTGGCATGAACCACTGCAGCACATTATGCGGTTATTCGTTGTCAGCACCAGTCTTTCATACCGTTGCTCAAAAGCTACTACTAGGCTAATATTTCACTCACCCTTCGGAAAGTAGTCGGTTGAGTTGACCTAAGCTATATCGCAGCTGATGCTCAAGGTGCTTGTGAATGACCCGAGTGAGAATCAAGCCGCAATCAAAAAGTCGCAAGTTTGATACACTACCAGTAGACCTCTTACGCTTAGAACATGAAAAACAGTGAAAACGCGGTGAAAACGCTCTGTAATCGTTAGCTATCTGAACTGATTAATGCTAGTAGCAAAGAAATGTGCCACAAAATCTCTCTGTTTGTTTCGTTCACTGTTCATCTCCATTCGTTTTGCTCCTGTTTCATATAATTAAATACCTTGGTATGCAGATTGTAAGTGGTAAATCACTTAAAGTTGACGTTTCAACTCGGATTCGTAAGTTTTATGCTTCGGCTAATGCACTATTCTGTAGTTCGAAATATGTTTG
>Ga0056128_1008334_pt1 | contig 13065 bp, 4 predicted proteins | sample WorMetLIZISLAND2_FD_71113 | JGI IMG/M metagenome (GOLD analysis project Ga0056128, IMG submission 71113) | Marine gutless worms symbiont microbial communities from Max Planck institute for Marine Microbiology, Germany - Olavius geniculatus... ...
GTGTGATGCGGGCAATATCGCCTTTTGTAATTTTTGCTGTTTTCGATGTGCAAGTCCTTAAATGTTGCCGTTAACAAGTGTATAAACTAATGTTTTGTACATTTATTTTCGTAAAATTTTATGACTGTTATCTTGTTTATCTTTTTAGATAACTACTTTTGTAGAAAAACAGCCAGAAATTTTTTTAACATTGGAGACGTTAAATAAATAATTAGGCTTACTTGCGTTTCGAACTTTCGACTTTGCTTGGCGGTGTTACAAAGTAAAATAATTTTGCGAAGTACTGAAAAACATTGTTCGCTAAAATTTTGCAAATACACGGTGTTTCATAAAAGGGACCCCTTTTTGTTTTTCTCATAATTCACTCAAATAATGATCAATTTACACAAAATTTTTATCAGTTGTAGCAGAAGAAATACTAATTCAAAATATTTAAACTAAATATGGCAGTTGATTAAATATTACTTGCTAGGTGTGACGTAACGTTCACGTCATAATATGTTACAGGTACAAGCCTGCTAGTCTCAACTGGTGCTGTCAGTTGCTACCCTGCTCCGATGGTGAAAAATCTGGTTCATGGATGACAAATTTTCGAAGTTTTACAGTTGCAGCCACAAAAACGTGCAAAGCAATCGCATTTACGTGTCTGTGGGAATAGCTGGACTTTCACATGTTCGAGCAAGACAGTGCAGTAGCACACCGAGCTTACAAAATGGTTGTGTTTTTGGGTCGCGAGACGCCTGATTTCATGTTCACATGTTGCTCAGTGCTGAGACAATAAACATTTTTCATTAGCAAACCAGATTAAGTTCACCATTGAAGCAGGATAGCAACTGACAGCACTAGCTTGTACTTACGACACATTATGAGTTATGACGTCAGCATTACGTCACGACTAACAAAGAATATTGAATCAACTGCCATATATAGTTTAAATATTTAGAATTGGTGTTTCTTTGGCTACAACTATTAAAAATTTTGTGTAAATTACTTATCATTTGAGTGAATTATGAGAAAAACAAAAAGGAGTCCCTTTTTATAAAACACCGTGTAAGTATTAAAATTAATGTTAAATACATATTTTAAAAAATTAAATTAAATACTGAACATGTTTTCAGGGGGGGTTCCAGATATTGTGAATATAGGCCTAAAGGCTACTGTTTGTGATAATTAATAATGCATTTGAGTAATCTGCTACAATCGTCGTTATTAACTTTGGTGTATCAAAGCGGAAATGCCAGCTGACGAAGCGCCGGAAGTGCATTTTGCAGCGACGTCGCGCACTCTGCTTACTTACTATTTCCGGTTACAGCAACGGCGAGCGTCTGAAATAAAATATTGCATTAGTTGACGTAGTGCCGTATAGCCGACGACGCAATTTTTTTTCAGCTTTTCGCCGAATTTTCTTTGCAGTGTTTGTCAGTGGTCTTTTCAGTAATGAGCTGGAAGTTTTTTTATTTATCTCAAAACGCACGTGCGAACGAAATTAATATCGGTCTACATTTAGGAAAGTAATGACAAAAAGTACTCTACTCACAACATATAAATAAAGCGTAATGAAGTGAAGCTTTCGGATTTGTATGTTTTCACCAAAATTCGTGAGCCAAAAAAGCTGAAAACTCCGATATTCGCAAAAAAGCTACCGAAAGCGCATTTTAGTATTTTCTTCAACACATTCGGCAAAATCATTAAATATATTTTAACGTTTTAAACCCAGTGTAATGCAGCTGATGTTTTAACAGCTTACTGCTAAAAGACGAAAGAAGACAGGACGAGAACAACTATTCAATTATAATTTATCTTAGTTTTCCGCGACACCATCTTAACTCGATGTCTCAACATAACTTCGTCGGCAGCTTTTTTGCATCAGGTATCTACTATTGTGGATAAATAATGTACCCCAGGTGTATTCGGTTAACACCAATATTATGTCGTTGTATAGATAGGCTAGACTCCATGATCACACGATCAAATGCAGCCAATCAAGCGTTACTGTCTAAATATTTACACTGCTATAGTCGATCACGCTGTCCAGCAAGCAATAACACTAATGTATTCTGCACATTATCGGCTACAGCTCGCCTGTAATTTTTACGTATTTGTGCGTTGGGTGAGAGGACCTGCAAGGAAGAGTTTTGCTAGCTATTTTTTAAGCTGCAAAATATATCTTTTTAATACTTCGGTTTTGTTTAATAGCTTCTTCGTTAATAAAAATTGTCAAATCTCAACTTGACAACTAACTGTAAAAAAGCGTGCAGAGCAACGTAACTGAACTGAACTGACGCGGTTTAGTTTTTGACGAACTGACCAATAGGCAAGCAGTGCCAAGCGTTGAATCTTGAGCGTGCGTGCGGTCGGCCTGTGCGTGCGCTCACAGTAGAAGAGCGCAGCCGCTATCTGCTTGAGATTGGCTTTGACTTGCGGCAGCAACACGGTATAGCACATCGCGCAGTCACTCACCCTGCTTGCGTGGTCTGCCGCGGCGGCGGCTGTTTGCCGGTCTCTACCCGGGGCGCCTCGCATCCCTACACCTCGGCGCCGACCCCGGGCGCCTCACGCCCACCCGGCGGTCGACCGGACCACACACCGCCGACGACATGGGCAACACTTACGACACGGAGATCGCGCGAATTGAAGCGGACCACATCCAGACCAAGTGGCGCACGACTGAAGACTACCGTTGGGGCTATACCGGAGACCGAGGTAATTTTCTCTCTTCGTCGACGACGATGATTCGATTTTGGGGATAATCGCTACATTTAAGTATTCCATGATATGATATTATTCATGATTTACACTGTGAAACTGTTTGGCAGCCTCAGTTGCCAGTTTAATTTAACACATATAATAGAAGTCCTAAAACTTTTTAAATGGACTGAAATTAGCTAACTGGAAATAAAAAGCAAACAAATATCCAAAAATGGAACAGACGGTTTTGGGACAAAAAAAGCCTAAGATTGAACAAAACTAAAAAAAACTAAGTAAACCTACAACACTTCTGTACAGTCTCAAACTTTCGCTTCGTCGAGAAGTGCGTGGGGTATCGCTTTTCATTTAGAAGTTACGCCCGCAAAACTTACGTTAAGTTATATGATCCGTATTGTGTTAGAACCTGTGCACTTGATGGGTGATTTTTTCCCGATGGATGCGGCCCCGGATTTCCAAAGCATCAAAATCAGCGATTTTAGGGAATGATTGAGGGCGAATCGTCATTAAAAGCCAAATGCTAATATGTAGAAGTAGACTTTGAATGTTGTGCAAGGTTGAGCCGTTTATCAGTGTTTCATTAGTAAAGCTGCGGTTAACGGTTAACAAATTCAATGGTTAATTTTTTTAGAAATTAGCAACTAATTAATTATTGACGTCGGTTAAATCTAAATTGTGATCGTTGTCCAAAAGCACGCATGTTTTGATCGTTTAAAATCGTTACCAATTACTCAGCTAACAGCTATCACAAATTTAGTCAGGCACAATCTGATAATGAGAATTATAAGGTTTTTTATCTAGTTTTCTAAGCAGACTAGCATGTTTACGTTCTCTAGACATTTTTAGTTTTTTTATAAGCATAAGCTAAACAACTTAATTCCACTTTGCAGTGTTTTTTAAATAAAGTGACTAATCGAAATTTTTAACAATCAGTCGTGTGATTAATCGTTAATTTCCATAGCTGTCTTTGTTTATTTGTAATAAAATATTTTTTTTAAATAGTATTGTCATTGGTTGTGGAGTTTTTCAAATTGGTGTAGCAGAATAGCTACCTAAATGACACGTACAAAAATTTTTGCACTGCAGTGTTTTTTAAGAATCCTACAAACGTAAGCCCTATCGGTGACAAAAATTGCGAAATTGCGGCTTGATAAATTCATTTATTGCCATTGAAATATCAACCAGCAAACGTAAAGATTTGAAATATAACAAGATAAAACTATAATGCACGACCGGATTAATTAAGTGCAAAAGTAAAGCGGAAGTCTGCTACAGTTCAGCTGAGTTCTCTAAATTTGCAATATAAAAGTATGGGCAATAAGAATACACAACTGTGGAATATGTATTATGTATGTCTAATTTTACAAAGCAATCAAAGAAAACATTGGTCCTAACAGCATTTTAGTGTTTGGTTTTAATTATATTTTTTGATTTAGACTCAATTCATTTGTCTTATGACTATAAGCTGACACTATAGTATTGATAATTTTGCAGTATTTTAGGCCAACAGACTTTTGTGCACTTTGCTGTAAATAAAAGTCATTTAAAAGGTTAATAATTATTATTGTCATAACTGTAACTATAGCTGTTAATGTGAATAGCACACTGCAAAGAAGTGAAATAACTGACACGAGCAGTACGGTGAAGAAATAGATATAGTTCGAATACGGAACTGAAATATCGCCGGCTTCTGTAAAAGCCTCTAACAGCAGGCGGGGTTATGTTCCAGGGTTATAACTTCGGTTATAGCTTGCCATTTGGTGGCCGTGTTTCTATGGAGGCTGCAGAAAGAACCACGCAGTGTGTCTAATGGCCATACGTATAACATTGATCATTAGTCGCCGTACATGCCGTGCTGCGTCTTGTGGCTGTTCCATTTTCCGTGGCTTTGACCAAGCAGGCGTGCAACACAACGTAATGGATGGATGTATTGCACCGCACAGCTGATCAAGTGCTTCCTATACGTAGGTTGATCGCCAGTTGGCAGGCAGTGCAGTACTCGTTAAAGCTTACGAAAATCTTACTGATATTGTAGTTCTAGCTTTCATGACTTCAGAGAAATAAAGCTTCAGAAATTTGCAGCAGGCTGTAGAACATTTGGCTGACCTTCAAGTACTTGTTGTAAGCTGTTTGACGTGGTGACTTATGATCAAAATAACCAAAGCTTCAAACACTTTAACTCTAACTCTAACTCTTTTAAAAAACCTTTAGAAACAAAACAACACTACCTGAAAATATAAGCATAAAATCAGCAAAGTAACGCTATAAGCGAAAAGTGGAAACACAAAAGTCTTTTTTATTTGTCTTTGATCATATGCCTGCCCTGCATGTAAACTGGCAAATAAACTACGGCAGAATTTCCCAAATGCCGTAGGCCTGCACGAGATTCCACACCACACCATCGCAAATGACGTTTGTTAGAGCGGATCGAAGATGTTTTGAAGTTGATATTGTATACATCTGAAACAATGCTTAGTCCATGTAGCCAAAACATTAATAAATCAGCAAATAAAAGCTACCATTTTGTAAATTTATAACTGCAACTTGTTGAACTTGTTAGTGATTTGCTTTTCATTTCTCTGCAAGACGTCGGGAAGATAGATGCGACCAAAACGTAAACTGAAATTAATCGTGAACAAAGCTAAGACAACACTATTTGGCGCTAGAGGTCAGCACCACGGGTCACGTGACTGACGCCGATGTGACGTCACACGGGGCGTCCGATATACGTCGCTGTTCGCCAGCTAGTGGCTTTATTAAATTGTCACATAAAAGCGTTATGTACGGCGGGCGGGCGCGTACCGGAAGCTAATGGCGACCCGTGCCACGTGACCACGAATCTGTCTTCTTCCGGTGGCGACGTTGACGTCAGAATTTGTGAGAGGGGAACGGACGCCGTCACGTCGGGGTTAATGATGAATTATGGCCTGGAAAACGCCGCCAGTTTCGGACTCTTGTTACGATCCCCGCTACGCTGTTCCGGTGCTCTGTAATGGCTGTAGTTTTCTTCCGTTCCGCTAACCACGTATTTCAAATTACAGTAATTTCCCTGCATACTAGATCAGCACGGCAGATAATACAGTGGTCGACAGTCCGACGCAGTCGTATATCGTTTATGTCTTTTTCAGTAATGAATAGTTTTGGTTTTTACCTTTAAACATGCCAATTTTCTTAAAGCTACATCGCAAATATGTTGGCGATTTGACACACCAGAATAATTAAAATGAACAGAAACGACTTAATAATAACCTGTTGATGCATCGTCAACGTCTACGGCGCGATATCTATGAGTTAACGTTGATGTGTCGCGGTAGGTTATAGACTTGAAAAGCGACTACACAAAATGCAACATGTAATTTGCGACCGTCCGAGCCCCAAATCGGCGAGCCTGCCTATTCTCTAGTAGTTTCGACATAATTTAGTTAGTTATTTATTACCAACGTAAAGTGTCACGCAACCCGGAAGACATAAACGCAAGACGAAGATATTTAAACGTCGTGCGCCGTGCCCTGCAACTGCAAGACGTTCTTGTATAATCTTGCTCGAAAGTTTGTTATAGATTTGGGCGGAAGAAGTATATCAGACGGACGGACGGACGTCTTGTGTGCACTGCATTGCGAGGACGCTTAATATAATGATCGCACTATATAGAGGGCCAGTAGCCCAGTACGTCAGTAGCAATTAATCGACGACCGTAATTCTCGTGAATAATATATGAGAGTATAGTACCATCAAGAGGCATGGCCACCAGCCAGCTCTAGTTCATGTCGAATTCTGGGCACATAAATGAACACTGTGTGTTATGCGACTATCATAAAAGTCACATTTCGCTTTTCGTCCATCCGTCTGTCGGTCTGTCTCCTATTACGGCTGCAACATTTGGTACAATCATATGAGGTTAAATGCATAGTGCCAGTAACTGTTTATAAATGTTTTTTTAAACTTTTATTTTAAAAAATTTTTTTTACGGTTTTTGAGATGCATTTTCCATGTAGAGGTATAATTTTTAAAAATGTAAATTCATTACCGAGCCCTTGGTCGGACACCAGTTTACACTTCGAAACCAAGAATACGGGGCTGTCACCGCCTCAGCTTTCGCTGGTACTCATTGCGCCTACCCACGAAGGGATGGCTAAGCTGAGTTGACCTGGGTGGCTGGTTGCAAGCCCAGATGAGGGTTTACCCATCTGCCGACGGTTACTGCAAGTAGCAATCGTGCTTGTTAAGAGTCTTACAGATACCTTTAAAACTGACACCGGTTATGTAGGACCGGAGACATGGTGGATCCATTACCCGTCGGCGTCGGGCGGTATGCAGTCGCCTATAGACATCGAGACGGAAGAGATTTACCACGATGCGGAGTTCGGTCGCAGTCCGCTCGAGGTCCACTACCACCTCCAGGCGGCTCCGGGCGTTGGAACGGCGGAGCACGAGGGGGTCGATGAGCTGTGGACTCTGGTCAACACTGGATGGACTCTTCAGGTCAACATCACCAACTCGCAGTCCTGTAAGTCTCTCCGTTTCGATCTACTTACTTTTCGACGAGGCAGATTTACAGCAAATCGCTCTGCAGTGTACTATAAGTTGTAACTTTCTCGCAGTAAAAAATAACGTTCCACATTACGTTAGTTTGTCCGTACATATTTGCATATGCGCACTCGTGTCTGCACTTTACATTAATCTGCTTTTGTGATGTGTTTTAAAACCTTCGCATAGTAATGCAAAAACGCAAACAGCCAAGTTTCTGTCATAACTGCATCATTATGTTAATCGACTTTTACAATTATTGTTTCACTGACGCTTTGAGGCTTGAGCGATAAATGTGCTGTGAAACGAGTCGAAGTAGGCCTATAATGGATCTGTGCATGTTTCGTTCGTTGGTTGATTGGTTGCCGGTATGTAGACATAACGGGAGGTCCGTGTCGTGAGTACTCGTACGTACTGCATGAGTTTCACTTGCATTGGGGTGACTCGGACTCTGCCGGCTCAGAACATTATGTCAACGGTCTTCCCACAGCTGCTGAGGTACGTAGACAGCGCCGTATTAAAGGGACGATGTGTTAACGAGCTCAACCCGTTAGCGCCCATTTCTCTCGAAATGTTAAAAATTTGTTTTGATATTTTAACTATCACTGCACATAAACAACCAAAGGATGTTGCTACGAGATGCGTTTTTTGAGCGAACTTTATATGGCTAGGCCTATATTTAGATCGTTGTAATGTTTCTTACCGTAGGCATGTGCGTCTGACACGACGTGCTGCGTTCAGTAAATAAACTGCTTACTTACTAATCTTACTTACTTACGTACTTACAGTCTTACACACTTCACTCCACGCTGGTCTGTTCTTCACACTCTACAAATCCAGTTGCTTGGCTACGACAGACATCGGCAATATTGTCATATCCGCGCAACCTGCTGCCAGCTGCCTTTATCCAAGCACTGTCTGCCAGTGTGAGATTTCCTGACGTGCAGCCGAAATAATTTTCACCTAAGCGTGATGTGTTACGTATGGTAAATTGTATTATTTTTAAATCTTAAAATGTTTACCGGGTTAATGAGTTGCGTTGAGTAACAGGGCATCGAGAAACGGGAGGGTATTGGAACTTAGGAAAAAAGTAGAATGAAATGTGAAATGGAAGAAAATTGACAAAACAGACGTGAAATATTCAACTTTGAATTTTCTCTCGATCGTATAGGCTTACGCTGCTAGTTGGCTGTTGTGTCAATATGCATGATAATGCAGCATTAAATTCGTCTTAATGAGTCGTTTCAGTCGTGTGCTGGCCTGCCGTAGGCTGATCCAAGACAGGGCGTTGTCGCCAGTAAACCTCGTTGTCGACAGCCAACACCCGAGCAGTCTTCACACTCTTTCGCTCGCTTCTGTCCGTCATTAACGGAAATGCGGCAAGTGAACAGAGTACCAGGCGCTCACTCGACTGAGCATTAAGCTGGTGCCGGACCACCGCCCGGTCGGTCTCGGCCTCGCCTCGGTTCATTTCGGAGTTTCGGCAGATCGCGCGGCGTGAAACGTCGTTATGTGGCGTTGCGGAATGAGATTTCACCAGAGACGTTTCTTTGCTCGGTCTGCATACAGTCTGACGTCGTCTCCGCAGTAAGCTATTCGCGTATAGTCGTTGTTGACGGTCCGACAATTTGCCGACAGTCACGCGACTCTTTCTGCATACAGACGCACAAATTGCCGCTAACGCGACATCGGTAGCGAATGCGCGTACTAGTCTTCTCTCCGGCTCTCAACTTCCGATTCGTTGTCATTATTTCGCCTGCGTTTAAACACAAACAAGCTTTTGATTCGGTGTAATTTTTTGTGTAGGCTAAGCTTACAACAACCTGATAGCTGTACGTTTTGATGATGTGTCAAGTCAACACTATCTGGCTTATTTTGCTTATACTTAGCGTAAATCTATATGCTATTATTTGGCTTTTGCGAGGTACTGAGGGGTATGGTGCTACGCAGAGTGTTGTTTTGATTTGAAGATTTTTACCGTCATTTCTATGTTTCTATTTAGTTTCAGTTCTAGAGATTTTGACCACTTGTGTCCGATTGTATTGCAGGAAAAACATTTTTATTTCGCAATTTACACAAACGCTTAAAACAGACACTTATTGCCATTTTTACTCCTAGCGCGCCACGTTCCTAGCATAGCGAAGAGGAGTATATGAGATCATTGTAATATTGAGGATTGACCTATCGACGACCGACCTCTGTTCCTCGAAGAGCCTTCCTGGATGAAGTTCAAACGGCTATATCTCTATAACGGTGCTAGATAGACGCATGGACCACCCATAGGAAGTCGACCCCAGCAAGTCGAATGGTCACGTGACCGATGACGTCACGTGACCCCGAAAGGTCAACGTCGTGACCCCATTATATTTGAGGCGCCATATCTCCGTAACGGTGCCAGATAGACGCATGCGTTGCGGTATAGCAAAACAAATGGCAACTAGCGTCATCGACCGTTATTGGAATTTTTTTCTCTTAGTTCCTAAAATCGGGCAATATTTTATAAACTTCGGAGAGACAATTTCTAATAACAACCTCGACGCCAGTCACTATTAGTATAATATTAAACGGGTCTCAATTAGACTCCGGGTCTGTAATACAAACCGAAGGGAACGAAAAAGCTCCTGAAAGAATACAAAAGAAAATGATGCGCGCGAGGAGTACATTAGATTGGTAACAATCTAATACTATTTCTTGTATTTATATTTCGATTTGTTTCGACGCTACGCGTAAGTAAATTATTTTTCGACGTTTGTTTACGTTTCATTCATAGTTTTGTTTATAGTTAGCGTCGCAGTTATATTATATGTAACTAACAGCAGACAAAGACGACGGCGACTTTCCACGAAAGACTCGCTACTTGCTATAGGAAGCGCTTCAACAAAACACAAGGCGAAAAGGAACACACGAACAGAGAGACAGACAGACGGACAGACGAATAGTTGCATAGCGCGATGATGATAATTCATGTGCGGATGTGCGTGCTGGGTGTGTCAATGCGTTGCTTCTCCGCACGGTTCCGCGGCGTATGTCCAAGACTGTCGTAAATATCATCTCTTCACGCCGCCGAGCCCACGCACCACGCACCGCTGCATGCCGCGATTCCATTTATGTGAACCACAACGACTGCTGTCATGGGCGCCGCGCAGGAGTTTTCGTGGGGAAAATGAGAACCAAAGACGTATTTAGGTGGTTTTGCCTTTGAGCCCTCTTTTCAAAAGTAAAAACAAACTTAATCAAAAAAATCACCAGGGGATTGAGCTTGACGAAAAAAAAATATTTTTGCTATAGGCCTACACCCGCCATTTTCCTTTCCACATATCTAAATACGCCAATGCTGAAAAGTCCCCAGCAGAATCTAGGATCGGTAAAAATAAAGGCGATGAATAAGCTGAAATGCAGCCTAAAATTTATGACACTGAAAAGTAACACGCTATTTACGTGTTTTCTCGTGTGTAATATTGACGTAGGTCTACTTGTGAAGATTACCAGTTACCTGTGACGAGCTGTAAGAATGTCTACTTAAAAGTCTATAAAATGAGACGCAGCTTAGCGCGCAATGTGCACACGCTACCCGCGAAAGAATCACAGTGCAGCTGATAGATTTCTGCTAACAGCCACGTTTGCCGTGAAATTTGGGGAGCTGGGCTCCTTACGTTGCTGATATCCGCCGCTTATGGCTGCTCTCACTCGGCAGATAGCCGCGGAAAGAGACGCCGCAGCAGTCGTCATAACCGTAGCGCGGTCTGAAGTCACATCAACGTAACTATCATCAGCATTGCGATGACGTAAACGCAGCCGCCAACACCCGTGTCGCTCGTATGTCATCAGCCCGCCGCTCGTCGTCTTAACCCATTCGACGACTGTCGGCAACGACAACGCATGCAGCACACGAGATAAACTAAGTTCTAGTTCTAGTTCTAGTGTCTGTGACAAAGTCCATCATTTTCGTTCACCCTGTAGATATGCGGCCAGTACTGTGTTCGGTAGGCTAACGGTCGTCTACAACGGACAACTTGACTCCACAGTCAAGTTCACAACCGTCGCCAACCGGGCTTTTCTGTTTGTCGGTCAACGGATCTGGAACGACGACCTGCTGGACGACGTGACGTCTGCCGAGTTGTTGTCCGTGGCATCTTACATCAGCGACTCAAATCTTATTTCTTTAGCAAATCCTTTTTCGACTATTTCCTGGCCTAACTGTCTTTCGTTAGTAGACTTAGCAGTAGTTTGAATTAATTAGACCACTTTAAAAACCCCTGATGGACGACCATCCTTAGTTGTTTTAGTTTGTACAGTCCGCAATATCGACGACATTATTGCTTTCAGCACCATCGCTAAGTTTGTTTTTGTCAACATGGAAATTCGTGAACCGCTGCACTAAGCTTGATAAAATTTTGCACGGACATGTACCTCGACAATTTTATTGAATTATAGGTCAGAGGTCAAGGTCACATAAGTTTTTGTGTGCCTGATATACTGCGGCTACCCGCGGACACTACAGTACTTAGCCTTATTTTGTCGCACATGCGCGGGCGTCAAAAGGGCGAATCCTTGCATACGCTGATTCACAGCTGCTATGGCGTATATAGCGACACGGCATCTGCAGTGAGTGACGCCATTATCTGATTTTATATAGTATCGCAAGTCAGCCGCGAAGCCGTTTCTAGATTGAATCGCCGCGATTGCTGACAGTAAAAACACGCTGCCCCGTCTACCGAGCATTACGAAGCCTTATTTACGCCACCAGCTTTTTACGACAACACTCAGTGTTTGCCGCCCTCGCGACTTCTCGGGGCAATTGCATTAGTCTTGCGGCAAACAATAACTTATCCAGTTAAACTTCGTCGATAATTTTCGCGGTCTTGCAGTTGTCACGCGTAAAACACGGAATAATCGTAAAAATGTTTTTTTTTGTTTTGCAAGTAATATTAGTTTTATGTAACTTGCTGCTTCTAAAACATTTGCAGAAATGTGCTAGAGCGCACAACGTTTCTGCGGATATTTTGCGTTTTAGATTAGATTTACAGATGTACCCAGAGCCTTGGGCGCTCATCACTCGTGTCCAGGATCTCTCATTACAGCATCATACAAATTTGTCAACATAAAACTAATAAACTAATTGGTTTTTCACACAGACAATGCACATGTTAACTAAACGTCGCTGTTATTATCTAGTCTGAGACAGTGGATCTTCGGGTTCAGCTGAAAAAATATGTCAGCCTAGTGCACTGAGAACGTTAACTTCACGCCAATATTGGGTTTTCTACGCCTTTTGTTTTTGAGGCAAAGGGACGGACGAACAGACGGGCAAGACCTGTAATGCTGCCTATTAGAACGGGCGCAGACTAACGTTAGATTGTGCGTCTTGCAAGATTGTGCGTCTTCATCGATTGCAGTTGAGACTTGCATTGCGTGCTGCGGCGGCTGCACGCAATTGCGTCATTTATGACGTCAATGGCAACCTGTTTCCGACGCTGCACAGTCCCGCAGTATATCATCATACCGTCTCGGCGCGCCGGATGTTATGTCAAGACGTCCGTCCGTGTATAGGGTTGCCCTGCCTCCGGCCGGCCAGTCGCCTTTCGCCTTCTCCATTTCCATTTCCCTGCCATCGCCTGCAGCCGCGGCTGGCTTTTACACCGATGACACCCAAGACGTACGGTAATATCGGTTGACGCGAGACGATCAGCGCCGGTGTCCCATTATAGGATCGCTGCCCAAAAAAGTCTCCCCCGGCCAACAATTTGCCGGCAAAAATCCGTCCCGCCCGGTGGCGGCCCGGGATAGACGGATTTTTACCGGTAAATTGTCGGCCGACGGGAGACTTTTCTG
>Ga0056128_1008335_pt1 | contig 13064 bp, 9 predicted proteins | sample WorMetLIZISLAND2_FD_71113 | JGI IMG/M metagenome (GOLD analysis project Ga0056128, IMG submission 71113) | Marine gutless worms symbiont microbial communities from Max Planck institute for Marine Microbiology, Germany - Olavius geniculatus... ...
CTATGTCACATGTAATCTCTATAGAAAAATGATCGCTTCCACAGAGATTCGGATGGGTTTTCCAAGAAAAATCTAAGTATAGAGATGGGTCACATATACTGAGATCTATTGCAGACTGTATACCAGATGCTGGACTGAGATAAGTCATGGAACCGTTATTCATAAGAGATAGGTTATGTTGGAGTAAAAGATCCTGGATGATCTTACCCTTGCTATCATTATTAAAACAGCCCTAGCTGACATTGTGGGCGTTAAAATCTCCCAATAAAATAACAGGCGGAGTTAATTCAGACAACAGTTCTTCAAGATCTTTTTTTAGTCCACCTTAGAGACGGAGGAAGATACAGGGAACACACAGTGATTGTGATTGTTTTGTGACAGGAGACATGAACAGCGACAGCCTGGAGATGAGTATTGAGAGTGATGGTTTTGTGCACTAAGCTATTGTTTACCAAGATGCCTACACCACCATAGACTATACCATCACTGAGCCAATAGATTTATTCAAGAAATGCAGTCAGTTTTGCACTTACACAGTATCACATACTATGTTGATTGACTTGCTGACCTCTCCAAGTTGTCAAAATTGCATAAAATTCAAAATAGTTCAAAATTAAATTGAATGAAGTCTGACAGATAAGCTCTCCATGAGCATGGTTTAGTTAGTCAATAGTGTATTAGTTAGTAGATGTTAATCTGCTTGACTTCTGTCGAAATTGACTTGATCAGTGGTGATGATCTCTGTGAAATGTCACAGGCAAAATTTTATGTAACTTAGTTGTATTAACAGTAAAACTAAGCTAAACATATGGCAAAAATAAAAAATAACATTAAAACTAAGACGCATACCAATAAGTGTCACTAAGTCAAAGTCAAAGTCAAAGTCAAATGATTTCTGGATGTCAAATATCACTGGTGCCAGCTAAATTAAAATTACTGCATAAATGCTAGTATTCAGGCCAAGAATCTAAATTTAATAATGACTGATCAAGTAGCATTGATACCAGTTAAGAAATGCGATGAAACATGACAACACTAGTCAACTGGTTTAGTTATTAGCAAGACTACATAAACTCAGTGTGGTCCTAAAAATATATAATTACCAAAAAACAAACACTGACATATCAATTCTATATTTACCAGTTATCAATGTCTAATATTACTTAAAAGTTAACACAGATATAGAAGTTACTTTAGAGTATTTGGTGCACTCAATAATCATTGATAATTAAAACAAGCTTTACGATACATTAGTCAATATATAGAGGTATATGTTTTATATCGGCATTTTTATACAACTACGTGTGACGATGAGACAAAACAGGTGACAGCACATTAGCTGTAGTACACAAGTATACATCATTCATTATCAAAATTCTCTGCAATAATATGCAGCAGCCAATTAGATACAGACAGTCGTAATTAGATAATTGCAATGTTAGCAGACAGCTGATGGATCAGCGGCTGGACTCTGTTGAAAAAAAATGACACACATTCAACCATCTCAATAAGCATTACATTTTCTATTCAAGCAGACAGAGAGAATGACAAAGGCTCCTGCCACAGTCAAAATTATCAACGCACAAACCGCAGACAGTAAATAGTCACGAATCGGCCATAAAAACTACAGCAATAAAGAAACTAACCGTGATCATTTGCATAGACACTTCACAGCCATCTCAATTTCTACTGATGACATCTGTCATACTGGCAGACATGAAACCATATAAAGCACGCTTGTTTATTAGCCATCATTAAATAACACACACGAACAAAATATTTCCAAAATCTGTGCAAACCCAGCAAAAATCTTTGTACATATATGTGCATCCATGCACAGGACGGTCAGATGCTCATGATGGCGCCTTACAATTCATGCACTCGATGTTTCACAAGCCATGAGTAGGACACAGATTCCACAATGCAACAATCTACAGTATAGAGTGCGGGCAAACAAAATGCTACTGTAATAAGTCAGTAGCAAAATTTACCGGCGCTACGAATATCTACAGCCAGATAATAACTAAAATACAAATGTAAACAAATGACATTACATAGCGACTGAGGCTGCACAGAATATCAGTTCATTGCCGAACAACTGCCAAGTCACAGCCACAGCGAATAAGTTAGTCAATATATTACGTTATTATCTCATCATCAATAAAATATACGTTAGAAGTGCACGGACTGCAACTCTAAATATCTGCACGTTTTACAAGCACTGCTGTTAGCATACTGTCTGTAAATTGGCTATGAACACAAGATAGTAAACTACAGAAAACTAAAGTAGAATACATAATGGCTACAAATCTTATTCAGCACGCAATCATCAAAACAGACACTGTCCAATGAATCCAAGTAATACACCAAACTACAATATTATCTGCTGCACAACTGGCTGACTATACAAGGGCTACTACATAGCACCTTCCTGTCCAACAAGCCGTTCATTTCATCACAATATAAACCCGATGACAATATACAGCCTCTTACCATCCATTCCACTGCAGTTTCACTACTAAATCAACTTAGTCGCACATAAATAACAACAGACCAATTCCATGCAGTGCAGCCATATTTACACAATAACTCAGCTGCAATTCTGTGACTAACCACAGACATGTTATAAACCAGTGGTGCACAATTTTTCTGAGCCGCATGCCCCAAACACGGCATTGAAGTCACGGCCATGCGAAATGCTATCATTAGCAGCCGAGATGTAGTATTCGACATTAGACATTATACCTAAAACTGGTGGTTAAAATAGTCCAAAGAAGAAGCGAATAAGATAGCAAATTCTACAAATCAGTAATTTGCAAAATATATAATTCAATATGTCATATTTTTGGTGTTTTTCTTTGGGACATTGTGGGCCCAATAATAACCTGTCCCAGATCAGATGTGGTCCAATGGCTGGACACTGTGAACCACTGCTATAAACACATCCACAACAAATACATCTCATCAGCACAACAGCGGATGTCATTCACAGCAGTACCAAGATGCAAAAAATTCACTTGCTGATGGCTGGTTGGTTACACAACACGCTCAGTTCATCCACTTGCGACAGTTCGCAGAACCACAAAGACACGGAATCTTGTGCTGATCATCTTCAAAGTCAAACTTGTAGTCATAAGCCAGCTACAAGCAGTGATACATTAGCATATCAGGTATGACATGAAATACACAATTACTCAGAATTAACTTCAACTAGACCAACATATTCTGCATCTGTCCGCCTTAGCTCAAAACTGGCAGTGGTAACTCATGTATTAACAAACGTTCACACAAATTTTAGTTTTCCTGCACCTTTTTATTGTCCAGTTTGGTACCCATACAGTGAGTGAGTAGGGTTTTACGTCCCGCCCGACACAGTATAAATCATTTCGGGGATGGCCTTTTCAGGCAAAATGCACGTACACATGATAACCGAACAAAAAGTTTAACCATTACAGAAAGTTTCACCTTTATGAAACACAAAACCTAAAAACAACCTAAACCTAAAACTGTAAGAACTGCCAATTCTAAGCGTGCATATGTAACTAACAGTACTGGCAGTTCTAATAATCCTCTTTCATGTCCTCCAGACAGTCATCAATGTCAGAATGTGGTCTATTGTCTACGGAACTGATGAATGAACAAAGCAAGATGCGTATTGCAGCTTATTAGGATAGCTGCACAAAAATCAGATAACAGTCACTCGACCTGAACTACTGGCAGTACATAATTTCAAAGTATGTTGTAAAAAAACTCACAAGTAAACTACTGCATCTTGAAAATTGTAACATCTCAAATTTTAAAAAAACATTTTATATAAATTCCCATCACCAACTCACAATCAGCAAGCATAAAACAAATTTGGAAATAGGCAGAATCTCTTCATTTGTATTCAGGTGGCAGCATGGGCCTGACAAATTGGTCACCATTTTCCCCAAACCTCTCTTTCCCCTGGAGGTGAGAGAGCCCCTCTGACACAATGTGTGGTTGTGAACCCAAACAACTGTACTTGCCAAATGACATGCAATCTGTCAAAATGTTTGAGCAAAAGACAGACAAAGAACAGACAGACCACACAATGGAGAAATGTGTAGGATTTGGCAGCATTTATTTAGAAGTATCACCACTCGTCATATTTTAAGTATAATGACTACAATATTTCCCCACCGTGGTCAGCCACCTTGCCATGATGGTGGCACTTTGCACTGATGACCCGAAAGATTTCTAAAATCTGGAGGTGAGGAGCTAACTAAGAGCTGACCAAACCCGTGAGAGCAGATTTGCTACACGTTACCAGTGCTTTTGTGCTGGTTTCAGCTTCACAGCCGACTACGGCTTTACAGCCGTCTATTTACGGCTTTACAGCCGTCTATTTACGGCTTTACAGCCATCTATTTACGGCTTCACAGCCGTCGACGGCTTTATAGCCACTATCTGTAACCTTGTGGTTGCATTCGGGGATGCACATTGGGCCGAGCTGATACAGCCTCAGCGCTGGGCAGGTGTAAGAGCCTGTCCACCCTGGAGGTAAGGTAAGGTAAGGACTACAATATTTGCTGTAAGTGAGTTAGCTGCATGAAATCTGTGGATTGACCTCAGAACTCTGCAGAGTGCACAGAAATTTGATCTTAAAATACAATGGCGTTGTGGAAATAATTATACTGGTGTCATATCTTACACAGATGTCAATAACCAGACATTCAACATGTAGTCAAGACAGTAATGCATACCTCCTCTCCCTGCGCTATCTTTCTCTTGGTGATGATAATGATCTTGCTGTCCTTCTCAAGTGGCACAACCTCAGCCACACAGTTGGGATGACAGGAATGATTGATATAGCGAGCCGGACCTCCAGCCATTGTAGCATCAACCACTTGATTGTCAGACAACCGGAACATGTACACGCCGTGATTCTGCACAAAATTACACACAAACTCCATACAGTAGCCATCACTGGTAAAAAAAATACTGAACTCTATTTATCACTACACACACAAAAAGCCATCCAGCAGAGTGAGTGAACAGTAATGATTCCCGTAAGAAAATGCATAATTTAGAAATGGATAAAGTGCCAACTAACCAAGTAACAGTAAAACCACACAAAAAATCAACTGACGTTACATCATACAGATTTGCTAACTAACTCATAGAGCAACTGAGCCATCATGCCACAACTAAACTAAATTCAAAAAAGCACTACAACAAACCTGTGTAATACTATAGAGTTTTTGTCTTCATTGTATGAAACCGGATATATAAAACACACAAAAGTGCACTCTAACTGCAAATCAATAAGTAACCTGTTTCTCGTAGATTTTCTCTCGCATTTCGGCAACTTCATTGCGAATGAGCTGTCCAATGTACTCGATTACCATCGTGTGTTTCTCAAGATCACGAGCAGCAAAAAGTCCGAGACCCTGAAATTACATAAATGATTACTTGATTAAGCAATATAATCATTACACTATCCCAGCACTGTAAAACCCCTGCCATTCCATAAACACTTCACTGCATTCTCAACAATCTTGTGATTACACATGGAGCAGATAACTAACAGTATAAAAATGAAATAGTGCAATACATCACGCAAAAAATGCACCATCAAACTTATTAAGTGGAAGAAACCATATGTTCATTTCAGGGAAATCAAGCCAGCAGAGATGAAGTGAACAGCTTCTTAACAACACATCAGCATACAAAAGGCCAATAATGCTGGTAATAACTAAATACATAAATACAATTACACTGTCTCAAAAATGTGCCACTTTTATTTTCTAAATAACTTTGTGAAACATTGGCCGAATTTAATAACTTTAGTCATGCAACACCAGGAACTTGATGTGAGCGAATATAAATTTGCTGACCCTCACCTTAATACTGTTGCTACACTACCCTGTGAAACATGAAAACTGTAGTTTGGCCTTTTACAACAATGAGTTGGTACCTGAGTACCTTGTAGTGTACTAGACAGCCCGTGAGTTTAGTATGCACCTGGACGTTGGATCTGCGAAGGTAGACATTGTTGCGCCACTCAGTCTTCAGTCGGCGATACTGCTGAGACTTGGAATGAACAAACTGTTTGTGATACGGTGAATTGACGTCAGTTGGCATCACTGTCACTGTGGACGGCAAAGACCTGGAGTTGCCTCCACCGTGCAACGTGTGTGGCCTACAACACATATACTCACCATCATCATCATCGCATAACAAGAAATCTAAGCTAATACTTGTGAGAGGCGGGAGAGCCTATAGTAGTTCCTGTTCGCAGGTAATCTTGGTCTACCTCCATCCATTTCGTCGCAATTGACTCTTTAGCAGCCAAAAATCGCCAAAAAATTACTAAAACCCCTTATTTTTAGGGTTCAAGATCAATCAAGGTCATCAATGTTGACAATCCTAAGAAGCCCGTCGCCAGTGTTTGTTATGTTTAAAGCAGCATGTCTGTGCCTATCTGCAACCATTTTCACGTTAGACAAGCCAGCAGCGGATAAATAACCACTTCTTAAGAGAGGAACCTCTATTTGACACCCGCATGCACAGGCCTCCTTGAACTTAGAGGGTTTGGACTCAAATTGCTAAATCTACATTCAATGCTGAAAATTTCATACGCAGGTTGTCTTGGTCTATCTCCAGTTGTTTTGGTGCAATTCACTTTTGAAGTGTGTGTGTCGCAGCCCAAAATCACGAAAAATTCACTAAAATCCCATATTTTGGCAGTTCAAGGTCATTCAAGGTCATCGATGTTGGCATCTCTAAGAAGCTCGTTGCCAGTGCTTGTTATGATAAGCAGCATGTCTGTGCTTATCTGCAACCATTTTCACGTTAGAAGAGCCAATAACGGTGAAATAATGCTTTTTAGGGGGGGTGCCCTTCTTTCTCCCCCTCGTTCATCGGGACCCCCTTCACCCAGTGGGATGAAATTTTGTCACAAAATACTAGAGACTCTAAGCTATCATACGGCAAAAACCAAAAGTCTTTATCTCACCTGGGCTCTGATCAGTACCGGGCTGTGACAGACACCAAGACAGACACCAAGACAGAATTACCATAGCTAATACGTGCTATAGCTAGCTGTTGCACATAAAAACCTAATGTTTAGAAGTTTAATTGCAAACACTATTTCTAAGACCACATCAGCTAGGTGCAAATAAGCAAATTTGTAACGTATATGACAGCCAAAACAGAAAAGTCTTAGACACTGCCTGAAGACCGACAGTGACAGTGGAGAGGTAATGTCTGATAAAAGCTCATTCCATACTTTGAAAACACAGAATGTAACTACCCATTTATCGACTGTGGAAAGACATAGCAAAATGTTGGTACTGTCAGATGGTTGGTGAAAGCTGACCTAAACCTCTTTCAGTTAATTAATTTGGTCAGCACTTGTGTACATACATTTATTTTTCATCCAAAAATTTTAGTTTTAGGGCTTAGGTAAACAATGCATGTGCAACTAGAAAGCAGTCAGAGCCCGCACACCTCCACCAAGGCCATGTTGTTCGCCAGGAGGCAACACCATATTTGGTTTGGCAGCGGTTTCCCTTATGCCCCATTGAAAGCAATGTTAACAAAAATTTCAAAGTGATCCAGAATCCAGGATTCCTTCCAGATCACCCCCAAAATTGAATCACAGGTAGTTTTTGCCATTCCCGACATGCCCAGAAAATTTCAGAAAGATCCGTCCATAACTTTTTGAGTTATCTTGCTGACACACACACCGACAAACAAACAAACAAACAAACAAAGTCTGGCAAAAACATAACCTCCTTGGCGGAGGTAAAAATCACTGAGTTACAGAAAACAGAAGCAGAGCAGATTACTTTTTAAAGTGTGTCTTGAGTCTGGGCTCAGAGCGTGCACAGCCGGTGGGATTGACAGCCAGAGGCAGCTTGTACAGGGCAGAACGACCATAGCGGAAGTGATAGTTGGACAGCAGCTCGACACCAGGCAGCTGCAACATTGTCAACAGCAACTAGACTGTCAAGTTCAAGGCTATGTACTGCCCACGCAGTATCATGCATGCAAAAACACACATACACAAAATAAACTTGTGACGTTGACCTTTGAACTACGACTTTAAAATTGAACAGGGTTCTAGAGATCGCCAAGGTACATTACACATTCACACAAAACCTCATCAAGTTACGTGCAGCAGTTCATGATTTATCGTAACAGTTTGCAAATACTATCCAGCACATCCACATGACTACATGGCATCAGGTTCAACAGTGAAAAATAAAATATACAGCCCTGTACTGTTGGGTCCCACATGCCACTAATAAAATTTGCATATGTAAGTTGGCCACAAATAACCTTTTTTGCAGAGACAGTTATAATCTTTGCAGTCAAATGTATAATATGTAGATATGCAACAGCAGTGTGGCACAGAAGTTCACTCACCGATTCAATGATTCTGAGTACCGTCGGGTCTGACAAACCAAACAGATCTTCACCAGTCAAATATTGAGGAAAAACCTTCACAAGGTCATTTTCACGACGCATTTTCTCCAGAGGCTGCAAGATGTGATGTGCAATATCTGCAAAATTCACACCAAGTTTATTATCATTAATAACTGATAAATGCAGACAATAATTCCTTGTTAGTAACATGTTCAACTGTTAATCTGATATCACATTCTTTTTCTATATAATAACAGTAGCTTCAGAAATAGTGAGAGACCTAAATGGTGAACAATCGAAATCATAATCAAAGAAATGACCTATAGCCAAGATGGCCTATATGACATGCACAGCAAGTGATGCAGTCACTGAAACATAAAAATGCCCAAGCATGTTATGCATTCTCCAGTTCCGACATCGCATCTCCAAACGTGTGCTTTTAAAATTACTGTAAGCAAATAACTGTGATATCGTGAAGTTTCAAAGTAGAGCTAGTAATGATTAAAATTTTTTTCAGTAGTTAGCAATATGGAAATTACTGATTAATTTAATTCTAATTTTCATCAACAACCAACTGCGATAAGTGTGTAAACAAGTAATCTGAGCTAATGCTCATGAGACATACGAGAGCGGGTGGGTGAGTAGTTTCTTAACGGCACATCGGCACAAAATAGGCCATTCAGTGCCATACATGGTTAAAATTAATCAAAAACATTTAATATATGTATAAAAAGCAAAGTCAAAATACTTGTTAAGATCAGGGCTATTAAGCTAATGTAAAAACACAAGACATGAGACGCGGGAGAGCCTATAGCAGTTCCTGTTCGCAGGTAATCTTGGTCTATCTCCATCCATTTCATCGCAATTCACTCTTTTGCAGCCAAAAATTGCTAAAAAACACTTAAAATCAACATTTTTAGGGCTCAGAGTCATTTAAGGTCATCGATGTTGACATTCCTAAGAAGCTCGTCGCCAGTGCTTGTTATGATAAGCAGCACGTCTGTGCCTATCTGCAACCATTTTCACACTAGACAAGACAACAGCGGATAAATAACCACTTTTTAGAAGGGTACCCCTCTGTGACACCCGCATATGCAGGCCCCTTCAATCTAAAGGATCCGAACTTGGACTGCTAAAATGTACATTCAATACTTAATTCATATGCAGGTTGCCTTGGTCTATCTCCAGCCATTTCGACGCAATTCACTCTTGAAATGCGTGTTGCAGCCCAAAATCGTGAAAAATTCACTAAAACCCCCTATTTTGGGGGTTCAAGGTCATTTGAGGTCATTTATGCTGACATATCTAAGAGGCTCATTGCCAATGCTTGTTATGATAAGCAGCATGTCTGTGCCTACTGCAACTATTTTTACGTTAGAAGAGCTAATAGCCGTAGAATAACGTCTTTTTAGGAGGGGTGTCCCTCTTTTGTCCCCTCGTTCATGGGGACCCCTTCCAACCAGTGGCATTAAATTTTGTCACGAACTACTAGAGACGCTAAGCTATCGGTGAAAACCCAAAGTCTCCATCTCAACTTGTTTTGAAACGGTACCAGGTCGTGACGAACAAACAGAAGAACAGAATTACCATAGCTAATACGCACTATATAGCTAGCTCTCACGTGTAAAAATGAATGTTGTTGTTCAACAAACTTCACTAATTTATCTGCTGTAGCACTAAGACACAATCAGTAAGTGTTTCAAAGAGACCGAAGAAAATGCCCATCATCAAAGATCAAATGTAGTTTATAATACGTTCTTAATGATGTGACTTCAGTCACAAATTTAAATATTATAATATAACTAATCTTATAAATTTGTAATAATTAATTGAGTGCTTAATTGTTAATTTTCTACAGCCCATATCTAAAGTAACTGCATGACATGAAGAGATACCGCGGCAGCAGTGTTCGCGGAAGACCATCTGTTCAGCCCCACGTTCGATGACAGTCACAACAAACAATGGTCGTCCGCCTGAATCCTCGATCTTGCACACATAGCGACAGCGCTTGTTGATCTGTCGAAAGCTCCAGTAATACCGTGTGCTTTTGTAGCCGACCTATTCAACCAAACAGCCAATCAGCCAATCAACTGCTCAGAAACGCCTTACCAGCAGAGCTACTTCAGGCAATAAGCGGCTTTAGAGCTTTAGATTATGACATATGGGTAAGATTTTTGGAAGAGCCAGGTTCTGAACTTCTGACACAATGGCAGAATGTTGAAAGTGACTGAGATGTTGTTATATCTTCTGGCAGACTGTTCCAGACATAGGGTCCAGCAAACATGACTGCTGAAAGTCTAACAGGTGACACCAGCAGATGATTGATGTCAGATGAGTATTATGTCCAATCGACCAAGCAGATCGGCAACAGTTTTGCATTACAAATAGCAAGCAGAACTAAACTGTAGTTCACATGATCCACCATCACAGTATTTCATGAATATGACCAAGAGACATTATGACAATATGATTACTGAGAGAAAACTAACAACGACTATGAATACTAAACAGCACTGACAGAAAGTCTGCGACAGACAGCCAAAGACAACAAACCGGATAGACACAGTCATTGGTGTTGAAACATCCGCTGTGAATCTGGACCGGCAGAAGCTGGCCGATGTTGTGGATCACCAGTCCACCAAAACGCACCACACATTTCCTCTCCTCACTCCGCAACACTCTGGCAGCAAATCATGAATACATGACATGACATGAATAAATGGCTATAAATGACACTAATTACTCATAAAAGCACATTGAATGATCAGCAGGAAACTGAACACATCACAAGAAATGCGTAGATAACTAAACTCTACACAACAAAGTACAGTAAAGCCAGAAGCAGCACAACACTATCAACAGTATTTCACTATGTACAAAACAATCAACCAATTTTAACCAATTTTACATTCCATTTTCTTTACCGTTAACCTAGAATTTTTGTTTTAATCCCTCCACTGGCTGCAACACACAATAAAGACGTTTCATTCACCCAGTAACAAGTAAATCACTCTCAGTCGAAATAAACTACGAATGAAGCACACAGAAATTAAAATCATTTTCACACCTTTTCCAACTTCTGCGATGCACAAAATGTGAATGATATGCAGATAACAACCACAAATGCAAGAACAACACAATCATCGACAAACCTGGCAACTTGCAGATTCTCATCACGGTTCACATAGACTCGTCGGAAGACAGCAATAGATGACAGTGCATTTTCTGGGTCAGTTGGACAATGATCAGGACACAGCAACGACTGCAATCAGCACAAACAAATGGCTGAGTAAATTAAATTGAACAAGTTGGAAACCTCCTGCACAAATCAACTCAGCCTCCTACTCCCAAGAAAGAGTAGGAGACTGAGTTGGCCAAGAAAGAGAAGTAATTCAATGGCTATGGAGTGAAGACCTAGTATGGTTGATTCATTAGTAGCATGTCTGCTGACTGCACTGTGGGTCTAACTGCTAGTGTCTGTTGCATGCGCCAGCAGTTAGACCCACAGGGCAGCCAGGAGAGCGTATTACAATGTACTGCAATTATCAACGGCTCATGCTGATCAGCTGCCATTTGTGAGACTACAAGGTACTTCACAATATTAGCCTGACTCATGTAAGTAGTTCTATAAAGTGAGTGAGAGAAAGAGTAGGGTTTTATGCCCTGCTCGACACAATAAAGGCCATTTCGGGGACAGCCTTTCCAGGCAATGCACGTACACATAACGAAACATATAAAGTACTCAACCCTTACCATTCATTCACAATAGTGAAAAATCTTCAGTCATCATTGAGTCAGAGACACAGACAGTTCATACAGAACACTGTAGCCACAAAAAAGCTCAAAACGATCATTTTCACACATTTGTGCAAATAGCTTAACTTTTACACCTTCCTGCAAGACACTGCACCAGCACACACCGCTTGCGAGATAACTGAGTTTTTTGGATCGCGACATGCCTGATTTTATTCCCCCATGTTGCTTAGTGTTGATATGAACATTTTTCATCAGCGAACAAGATAAAGTTTATTACTGAATACTGAAGCAGGGTAGCAACTGACAGAACCAGCAGAGACAAGCCAGTTTGTACTCACGACACATTATGATGTCAGTAATACATCACGACTAACAAAGAATATTTAGCTAATGGCCACATTTTGTTGAAATATTATAAATTTGTATTTCTTCAGCTACATCTGGTAAAAATTTCATGCAAATTATCACCATTCGACTGAGTTACAGAAGAAACAAAAAGGGTGCCTTTTTTAGGAAACACCATGTATAACATACACAACAACTTTACATTAGTAATGATAATAAACATTTTAGGTTTAATCAACTAAGAATAACCTTGTCTTCAAAGAATGTCACATTGTCCTGCTGTGCGCAGGCGATGTGGTAAACATTCAGACATCTCGGCCGAAAGCAGCCAGCGGTTGCACCAGGCTTGTGACAGATTGTACATTCAATTGAAGCGCCACGTTTACACGCCGAGTCAACATACATCAGAGCACCGTTCATTGTCTCGTACACTTCATTCGACCATAATGCACAGTTGAGGTGAACCCATTTGTCAGCATCAAAGTTCAGAAGCCTGGACATGCATCATACATAAACATGGAAAATCTCAGCATAACGCATCAAGCAGATAAACAATGAATAACACT
>Ga0056128_1008336_pt1 | contig 13063 bp, 8 predicted proteins | sample WorMetLIZISLAND2_FD_71113 | JGI IMG/M metagenome (GOLD analysis project Ga0056128, IMG submission 71113) | Marine gutless worms symbiont microbial communities from Max Planck institute for Marine Microbiology, Germany - Olavius geniculatus... ...
TTACTTCCGGTTGTCGGTATTCTTCTGTGTAGACTTTTGGTCTGGCTCCCAAACCTGAGTATGGTTCGTATTCTTTCGGTGCGTCCTGTGTCGGCGGCGCGTCCTGCTGTACAGGTGACTGATCTGCGTCGCTGTCTAGATTGGCACCTTAGTCTGATTCTTTAGGCTCTGCTGGTGGACTAGGTTGAGCGGTTGGCAGGGCTGAAGCTTCGGCTTGCGACGCGCTACGGGTCGTCATCGTTGCAGTTTTCTGGCCGAAGGTCTGCAACAGAACTCTTTGCAGCTGCGTTTTACTCAACCCAAATATAAGACGACCACGCTGTTTAAGTTCAAAACGTACTTCATCTACGGTCATGGCTGCTATATCGGCTTTAGTGAGTATAACATCATCATCCCCTGTCCCTGACTCGGCCATGACGGTAATGGATAATAATAATAATAGAATTCTAAATGTTAACGGTCTATCCCAGATATTAACCGTCAATCCCAAAAGTTAACAACCGATCCTGGACGAGCCCCCAAATGTTACGTTTTAGCTTGTGTGACTTATGTTGTACTTGCACAAGAACGAATACAAATTCTGATAGTTATAATGAAGCAAGGTGAACAACGATATACAAGGCTATTGTCTAGAGACAAAAACTAAAACATAAAAGCGCAGCAGCAAACAAAAACATAACAAGCGACTGTCCTGTAGCTGGTTGGTGAACCGCTTGCCACGTGCTGGAAGACGGAAGCCGGGTGGCGGACGTCGGTAGTCGAACAGCTAACGTTGAACCGCCGGCCCCGGGTAAAAGCCGGAGGTTTATGGACGGAAGACGGAAGGCGACGATGGACGAAAGACGATAAACGGGTGGCTGCCGGTGAACCGCCGGCTTCGTGCCGCGTCGACGAGGTCACGCGCCCGTTGACTCGTAGACGTGTGTTGTGTAGTCGTACCGGAAAATGTTTCTCAGAAAACGTTCGTTACTGCAGCTTCGCTCGTAGAATGTTGTACAACATCGTTCATCGCTTCACGAACGCCTTGTCGCAACGTTGACTACCTGCTATCCTATATACAGAGCACGACGTGTTGTCCGGTCGCGAGCTCAGCAGGTAATGTCTGTCAATTAGCGCCACTTCGCCACGAAGAGTTCTTGCACATGCGCGGTAACGTCGAATCAGCACGTTCTGTTCAGGTCACGCGCGTATGCAGAGTGTAACTGGGCCGCCAGACGCCGTCGTAGCAGGCGTGAAAGCGGACCATCGTATAGAGAGTGGCCGCCGGCGACTAATCACGGTTGACAAAAATGCAAGCGCGCCGCGCGTAACTAAAAGAAACATAGGCGGTCCTAACAATATGAAGAGAAAATAGTGAGGTTACTGGAGACTCTGTATAAGGATACCATGAGTGTAGTGCGAGTAGACGGTGGCTTGTCAGAGTGGTTTGAAACGGTTGTTGGAGTTATGCAGGGATGTGTGCTGTCACCATTGCTGTTCAATCTTATGCTAGAGGTAGTAATAGCTCTAGCTCTGAAGGACAACGAAATTGGTGTAAACATCTCCGGAATCAACATATCCAATCTTCGTTTCGCTGATGACATCAGCTTGTTAGCTGGAAGCAACAAGGATCTGCAGCAGTTAGTTGATAAAGTCTACACAACCAGCAATAGGTTTGGACTTAAAGCCAGTAGTATAAAGACTAAAGGGCAGTGCATTGGTGGAGGAAAGAAGGAGATAAAGATAAAGTTGGGGTGTAGCGACTTAACGCAGTGTGAGCAATTTGTATACTTAGGAGGGGTCATTTCTGAGGATGGTAGCTGCGACCAAGATGTGACGGGAAGGATTGGTCTAGCAGCAGGTATTGTACGGATCTCCACAACATCTGGAAGGCGAACGACATCAGCAAGTCAACAAAAGTACTGCTGTACAAAACGCTGGTTCGTGCAATAGTATTGTACAATTCAGAAACTTGGACACTCAAGGAGGAACACAAGAGAAAGTTACGAGTTTTTGAGATGTCAGTACTAAGAAAAATCTGTGGAATTACAAGAAGAGATCGTAAACGGAACTCTGAGGTGTTGAAGGAGCTAGACATCGAAAAAGACATTGTTCAAGTCATACAGACTCGCAGATTGACATACTTCGGTCATGTGAATCGCATGCATGCAGAAAGATACCCATATGTGCTTTTGCATGGTCACCGCCCAAAGAGAAGACCAAAGAAGAAATGGATTGACAACATTCGTGAAGATTGTATCAATATGGACATGTCACTGTACGAGGCCTCCTGTCTTACTTCGGACAGGACGTTATGGAGGAACACTGTTCAGCATATGAGCTGCCAACGCGCGGTGTCATCGCCATCGTCGCAACGGCAATAAGTCAAGTAAGTCAAGACATAATCGTTCATTCGAAAAAGGAGAACGAGCGTTTATTTGCCACACAAATATTAAAGTAACGCACAATTATCAGCGGGCTTGCAGTTGTCAGACGGGCTGCATTCGTCAACGCTTATGTTGTCACCATAATAAAGTGTTTACACGATAGAGCAAACATCGAGCAGCTAGCTCGACGTTCTATGGTAATTAGCATGCTAATTAGGAGGGCGGGCGGGTTGTAATTGGAAGGCCTATATAACACGTGATCAGCTGTGGGCTAAAAGCCTAAGCCTAGGCCTACATTTTGAGCCAGGGGCGGGGTTCCAATAGGCCTGCTTGAGCCAGCTCGATGTTTGCTCGATCGTGTAAACACCATACAACTAAACTAACTAGGTGTACACGATACATAATGTTGCAAAACGAAGGACGATGAAAACGATAATAGGTCCGATAGGTACTACAGTCGGCCAGAATTATTACATATTATGGCACAGCGTCAAGTTCAGCCGTTAACATAATGGTGTGCCACTAAATTTTTACGACCACTTCGTCGCTCTGTCGCTTACATAGGACGCCTGGTGTAACACGCGCGTCCTACGGAAGTAGCCGGGTCGTTACGACGTGAAAGCAAAAACGCAAACCCATTCTACACTTCCGACGTAGGCTACATGTTCCATTAGTTACTCAGACGCACCGAACATATTCCCCAGAACGTACGCGATGACCTTCTGTAATTCTGTTCTTTTCCCTAACTTAAGTCCATGCGCCCATTGCGATTATTGGTAGCCTAAAACTGGTAGCGATTAGGCAGACCTATAATTTTGGCCGACCGTATTAACGCTGTCGTCTGACTGTCTAACTGTCGTCTGCCGTTTGTAACGCATATATTGTAGCTAAATGGTACGTCGTAGTAGGTGGTCGGCGAAGATACCGTTAAATAAGGCGATGTCTCTGTCTGCAGCGGTTTGACTGCAATTTGGAATGCAAAGTTTCTGCCTCCAGCCATCACCCACGTGCGCCAAATTACCGCATCATGTTTTAGCGTTGATTGTAGCGTTCGATAGCATAGGAGACTGCAGACATTTCTGAAAAAATCGCTTTTACTTTGCGACCGGAAGTACGTCGGACATAGGCCTTCCCTAGCGACAGCTGGGGTTTTTTGTTAAATAGTGGACATTGTAACATGATTAATTAATAATTCGTTTGTTAGAGGCTAAACTGTATTTCAAAACTTTATGCCCGGTTTATGATGGCAACTTCACATTTCTATGAGAATGCTAGAAATTCGACCAGCGCAGAATCGAAAGACCTGATCTGATTTGCATAAAATTTAGTACGATTTTGGGCCTATTACGTCGGCGAGGCGACTCACTGTGCAAAATCTCACTCAAATCTGTAATATACCGGAGTTCTTGGCAAATGGATAAAATATAAACATTTTTAATGATTTCTATTAAAATGCATCAGCCACTGATTGTCCAAAAATGCGGACCGTGTTTTTATCCGGCCCCATTTAGCTGTTTTTCAACTAAGCTAGCTTTCACGACTCACGGCTGTGCTCAGACGCCATTAGGCTTATGCTAGCGACTGTTTTTATCCAGACTCACAAAATAAACAAAGCAATGTTCACCCAGACGTCACTCGTTGACGATATAATGAAGGTCACACGCGATAGAAAAGCACCACTGGCGACATTCTGTCACTACAGCGTGTCTCGACAATACAAAACTGTGCAAAATTATTTTTGTCGGCATTTCGCCAAATTGCCACTTATTATGAAGTCAAAATATTACGTGAGGTAGGCTACGTATTCATTTTCTACCCAGCCCAATTTGCGTCGACGCGCTACCGTGTCAAACGCAGATGTTTCATGTATATATAGTTACCAAATCAATAGTTGCTTTTGCGCAGTTTTTTCAGACACGGTATACACCGTGCAGTTGTTCATTGTCGCCGGATATTGGCCGACTTTCGCTATTCTTTTGCCTACAGACTTGGCAAAAATGTGAAACCAAACGAGCATTAAAATTGAACAGGTCAAATCTGACGAAGATAATTTATGGACAAGAGTTAAGTGTCACGTTTTTCGCCTCACAGTGTATTTAGGCTATCGCTGCAGGGCGCCTGGTATAGACAGATGCATGCAGTCACTAGCGTAGCGTCGAAACCCTATTGGTAGTTATACGGTATATATGTGAAATAATAGGCGCAATGTATTCCTATGGCGCCCAGTAAACTCCACTCTACCCTAAAATAATACTACTTGATTATTTATTAGACCATAATATGACTAACTTCCTCGGAACAACAATATGGGCCTATTATAAAACGGTCGCCAAATTAGGCTAACTGTTTCATGCCGGCTCAAACAGTGTCAAACAAAAGCGGCGGTAGTGCTCCCCTCCCCAGATTTTGCGACTGGATGTACGACCCCCTATTTACCTCTCCTCTATCGGCCACAGTGTGTCACTTGCAGCGACTTGCTGCAGGCACTGCATGCGCTACCATTGAACAGATGCGCATGAACATAGTCAACACAGTGCACACGTAGGCCTAGGCATCGAAATAATGTGAATACTAAACGTCGTTTGCCTTGAGGCTTAGAGTGACATAACTTGGTTTTATTTTCGATCGCCCGTCCACGTCTACCAGTGTGCGTCACACATCTTCGATCGACGATCATCGTAACAACAATGTCTGGAGTGGGACGGGTTTTTGCTACCACCAGCAGAACTGCTTTTGTCGCTGCTGTCTGCAGACAGTCGGGCACTAGAACATATTCGGTCTCGGCCATCAGTTTGAATTCAGACGATCGAAGAAGTTACCGAGTGGTCGTGGTCGGCGGTGGGACCGCCGGATGTTCGGTCGCTAGGAAATTCGCTTCGCGTTTCGGCAAGGGCAACGTTGCCGTCGTCGAGCCGACCGACGTAAGTGTTTATAGCTTACAAAGTTGTTTATACCCCGTTTACACGATCGAGCAAACATCGAGCAGGCCTGATGGAACCCCGCCCCTGGCTCAAATGTGGGCCTAGACTTAGCCCACAGCTGATTACGTGTAACGTGTTATATAGGCCTTCCAATTACAACCCGCCCGCTTTCCTAACTAGCATGCTAATTACCATAGCTCGTCGAGCTAGCTCGATGTTTGCTCGATCGTGTAAACGCGTTATTAGTCTATTGCAGACTTAGCCCATAGATTGAGATCGAATTCGTGACTTAATATTGTTTGAGAATTTCGAAACATTCACGAGATTCAACATTTTCTTTAAAAATTTGCTATAATTCGTTTTTGCTGCACATCTGTGGTAACCTGGCATTTTACAATTCGTAAAAATCCGATAATTTCGTTTTTTGTTTGGAATTCGTACAATTAGAATTTTCAACTTAGGCCTACCCCGCTTTAGCGCACACTCCACTACTCCGATTACAACGAGTCATAGGCTTGCAACAAGCTGCAGCTTGCAAGTTGCAACAAAGAGCCTAGTCGGTCTACATAACTGACATATATTGCAGACTTTCGATTTTAGTGATTTGTTGCACAGCGTGTTGTGCAGCATGTTTACTTTTCTGAGACTGGATAAAAACATTCCAAGACAAATCAAAGTAAACGTAGTTTCGACTTTTACAGGCCAGAAAATTGAAACGGCGTGACATAGATAGCTGTAGTTCGTTGCATGTGGCGCTTTACAGACTGACAGACAGACAAGATTTGCACTGCGACCTGTTAATACGGCTGTCTAGTAAGACACGCAATATGCAGGTCCATTGTTTTGTTGTATACAACAGTACTTAGCCTACCATTTTAAGGTATCTCATTTCAGTTTTGCTTAAAATATTATTAGTTTTTTTTACCGTAGTTTATAAAGGTAAAATCGATGTATAGCTCGCAATAGTAAACTTACCACAGAGCTATGGAGACCTTCCATGTGGGAACACACAGTGTTAGCTGCCACCCGACACAAGTAAATGGGTTCCGCCTAAACCTCAGCCAGACAGGCCGGCACTGGATTTACCTACCACGGAGAGATTGATGGCTGAGCTCAACAGACAGTCACCCATCCAAGCAGTTACCACTTGATAGCGACCCGACCGCGGAAGTTGAACCACCGGCCTTGCGATGACAAGTCTAACGTTCTACTATTAGTCCTACACTACCACGTATTTCGTTATGAATTTTGCTGTCTGCAGACGCACTACTACCAGTCTCTGTTCACGCTGGTCGGGGCTGGACTGAGGAGTCTGCACGAAGCTCGTAAACCGATGAAAGATGTTCTACCTAAAGGCGTCGACTGGATCAAGGACCACGCTGCCAGCTTCGATCCAGACAATTGCCAGGTCACCATCCGAACTGGTGCCGTGGTAAGATGAGCCGAGCACAACAGTCAACTTCGTAAATAAATGCTCTGTATTTATATTTATTGTTCTAAAGAGTGAAAGATTAACGACCGTGTATGGTTGCATATGTGCCATATGGGATCACACAGTGTCACCTGGCACCGGACACATGTGAGCATGCTCCGCCTGAATTCCAGCTAGACAGGCTGGTACTCGATTTACTTACCCCGCAGGGATGAGAGGCTGAGTTGACCTTCTTGTAAGTTATATAGACTACTGAGTTGGATTGCCTGTCTAGCGTCGGCAAACAGTCGCTCATTCAATTAGTAATCACTTGATAGCTGCCCGACTGGAAATCAAACCCACCAGTATAGCGAATTTAAAGGGGAAAGATGGGCGCCGCTCGATCCCTACTGACTAAATGCAGCTTATAACCAAGAGACAATTTTGCACAAAAATGCATTATTGCTGCATATTTTTTTAATTCTGCAGAAGGGGCACATCCCTTTTCCCAGACGTCACCCCTAGGCCTATAACTTCCGTCTCCCTATTCTATCATTTAGTATCCGCCACTAAAACCCACGATATCTCGATCGTAAGTTTGACACTATTGTTACGCCACAGCTACTCTAATTTTAAGAAGAACTGGAGTCACGGAGTGGACTGAACTGTCACTGTGCAAAACTGTTCGGCTGTTACAAGATCGAGCTATTTGGCCCTAACTATTTCTCACTTACGGGCTAAAAAAGAAGAAAAAGACCACAATTTTAATGTGCTATGGTTATTGACAGGAAAATAATATATTGCACATTGAACACGAAACTGCTTCTTTCGTTGATGACTGCTTTTTTCTCATATTATTTGTGTCTTTGTTTGCAGCTGAAATACGATTTTCTCGTTGTGGCAATGGGACTGCAGTTGAACTATGATCAGGTATGTTCACAGGCACACAGGTCTACACAGACAGAGACAGAGAAAGAGGCACACCCACAGGCATACGCACACAGTTACACTCAGACATAAGGACACACAGACACAGAGACGTCGTTGTAGAACGGACATTAATGATAGGCATAGACCTACTGATCATAAAGTCGGCCTACTAGTGGTAATTGCTGCCGTCGGAGCGAAGCGAAGCGACGAATGAGAATAATTATGGTTTTTTGTCAGTCAATTAAACTTTGCCAGCTGGATCACACAAACAATAATGCGTAGGTTTCAGCATGGTCTACAGTGTACTGTGCGAGTGTAACGAGACACAATATACTGTATAATTGTGTTAAAATGTACTTATTTCATGGCCATGGTGTATTGTGCCTGGACGCATGTAGGCCTATGGCATGCAAATGAAGCACACTTAGAGCAACCTTTAATAGCCCGGTTCGACGAGCTGGCTATATGTTAGCTGGACGAGCCAGCTCGATGTTTGCTCGATGTTTGCTCGATCGTGTAAACAATGTATGAGCAAACTTGAAGCAAACTTAAAGTAAACTTAAAGCACACGTCGTACACTCTTAGAGCTGACTTGTTAACGGTGTATATTGAATACGTGTGCTTCATGAATGTTTCCTCGTGTAAATGGGGTATCGGTTATCAACCCTGGGCAAGTTGTTCACAAACATTGTGTTTTTAATCACCAAGCAGCATAGTTTGCTCTGCGGCTGGGCAGGTAATACCCCGTTTACACGATCGAGCAAACATCGAGCAATTATATATGTTAGCTGGACGAACCAGGTCGTCGAGCCAGCTTCGTCGTGTAAACGCGGTATTGCCTTTAGTCGCCGGTAGATGGCAGCACCTTCGTTCTCGGCGGAGCTTTGAGCTCTGTAATCGCTTCAGTTTGTCTGCTCGATTATACGGCGCGTGACTGCATGAATTATCTGTGTTTTTATCTTATCGTTTTATTTTTTTTATTTTTAAAAATATTTTTAGTGTCTTGCATGTTTTTATCGAGTTGCGGCGTGTTTTGCAGTGCAGTTTGCACGTACGAGTATGCCACGTTAATCTATTCGTGATGATGATAGTGATGATGGTAGGTGAAAGGTAGCTTGGAGGCGTTGGACGACCCTCAATCTGACGTCTGTTCGATCTACTCGCCTAAGTACGTGTCGAACGTGCGTCCCACGATAGATCGTCTCAAGCCCGGCAACGCGCTGTTCACGTTTCCCGCCACACTCATCAAGTGCGCCGGAGCTGCGCAGAAGATCTGCTATGTCGCTCAAGACGTTACCGCTCAGGTGGTCAGCACTCAATAACCCCCCCCCCTTTCCCGAAAACACTCATTCAAAACATTTACATGTGATTGCTAGAGCTATTATCGAATTAACGCGTTAATCTGTTAATCGCGCGATTAAAGAAGTTAACGACGTTATAAATACTAATGCAGTGACAACGATTAAAATAAATGAATTCTAAAGGCACATTTGTAGTCCCATGAAACAATTTGCTCAAAACAATTGTGGTCTGTGTCATTATTAGATTACTTAGGCTTATTAGATTCATAAGCCTACGTGTTGATCAATTAGGCCCTAATGGCGGTTAACTCATCGACCAACATATTAAATTTAAGTTTAAAATATTATTTTAAATTATTTCAACAAATTTTTTTTCTGATAGTAATGACAGATTTTGTGTTTCAGTTTAAAAACTTTAGCTTCTGTATGATGGCGATATTTGACGATAATGAAAAAAACTGATATTTCAAAGCAATGGATTCAGTCAAAAATACATCAATCAAAAAGGTCACGTTTTTGTGCAACTTTCAACACGTTTTTCGTATTTGTTTCTTTACGTTTCTTTATTACATCTGTGCCTTGGAATGTTGCTGCAGAGAGGACACACTGACAAAGTGAGGTTCATCTACAACACTGCTCCCGATGTCATCTTCACCAATCCTTACTACGCCGAAGCACTCCGAGAATTGGCATCATCCAGGTAGCCTACTACACGAATCTAGGCACGAACTACGGGTTTTTTGTACGAATTCTAAAAATAGCAGCTCCTTGTAAATAAGAGCAGGTAACGTGATTTATGTGGCGCATTTTGGCTTAAAAAATCTTTAGAGCGCTCATGCAGTAGGCCTAGTTGGGTGATGGGTAAATTGAAATTCATCTCCGTAACGGTGAAAAACTGGTCACGTTGGTCAACACCGTCTGGCGGATCCCCCACGGATGGTGGTCTTGTCGAGCAAGCTAATGAGCCGTCTACGTTTATCTTCGTCGCTGGTTCAATAATGTCCAATTCACACTTACAACGCCGATGCGGTGTACGGACAAAAGGCCATCACCAGGCTGGTTTATCAGTAGAATTTTTCTTCTAAATTAAGTGCACATCGTTTTGGAAAAAGAACTCAAGTTGCCACACTGTATACCATGAAATAAATTGACATTTTTTGTTGCTATAGTTTATTATGCTTATTTTGTTTTATTTTTTTTGCACTCGGTGGAGAGAGTCATCAAACGACGCTGCTCTATCGTCGCACGCGAAAGACAATGTCCTTGTCTAAATGTCATGCGAATTGGATTCAGTAGTTTGGTGGGTTAACTTACGTATGACAGTGGCTTCTATCCCCCAAATCTGGAATCAAAATCGGGCACAACTTCCCACCCCCAGTTTTGGGCTCAGTTTCCCCAATTTCTGACTCAAGTTTTCCCCTCCATTCTGGGCTTCTTTCCCCTCTAGGGAGAAAGTTTTGTTAAGAGTGTAGTTTGCCCAGTAAAAAATAAAGGGGAAGTAAAAACAATGCAGAGGATTTTTGTTAAAAATGCAGATTAAAAAATAAGGGAGAAATAAAAAAATAAGGGGGAGGTTTTGTTAAGGGTGTAGATTGCCCAGTGAAAAATAGGGGGAAGTAAAAATAAGGGAGGGGGAGTTTTTTGTTAAAGGTGCAGATTGAAAAATAAGGGGGAGTACAAAATAGGGGAGAAGTTTTGATCTACAGCCTTATCAAATATTTTCTTTTTTTTTTACTGGGCGCAAGCTGCGCCCACCAGGTATAGGGATAGAAGCCACTGACGCATGATATATAACCAGCTTGGTGGTTTTTTGTCCGGTGGCCTTTCGTCCGGGATTCCGCCAACTCAATAGGGAGTCGAGCCGAATTGAGTCGCGACGGCGTTGTACGAGTAAGTGTGAATTGGACATTAGGCTGCAACCGCAGGATGAGCTCACACGAAACAGACTTTGGTTTGTGTGAAAGTCGGCTTCTGCTAAGGCTTATACTCCATCTACTACAGCAAATCCACAAAAAGTGATAGAAAGTCGAAGACCTATAACAAATCCCAAACATTCTGACTTGTCAAGATGTTGTAACCCTACAGTTTGTTGTACGGTGACTTGAGGTCCAAGAAATCCTCCACAAATCAATATAGTGGGGCTAGGGTTTAAGCCTGACGAAATCTTTGATGACTGCTGTATAGGGGAGTGCAATGGAATAAATGTCGAAATCTGGTCGAGGTCAGGAGCAAGTCGCGCGAAGCTGTTTTCGACGTCATGCAGAACGGAAAAAGCACTGGACAAACGGAAGTGCTAAAGGTGGCGTACTTTTAATTTTATTAGTATAGTTTGGAATTCGGTGAATTTGTTCAAATTATTATTTAAAATATGTATTGCGACATGATTCTCTAGAGAGAATAAAATTAAAAGGACGATTGCCAGGGGAAAAGGGAAGAGGGAGTTACTGAGTTGCTTACTAGAAACAACGGAACATTGTTTATCCACATCTGAAAAAACTGGCACAGAAGCAAGCAAGGTGAAGTCCACGAAAACGAAAAAAAACCGGTTATGAGGGCACACAAAAGTAGCGTATTGAATGTAGCGCTATGATGAGAAATATTTAGTAATGGAAGCTTTACCTCATAATCGAGAATAACAGGGGTGTAATCATGGGCGTATTAAACAAAGATGTCGACGTCGAGTGCCGACATGATTCGCGACCGTTTCTCCAGCTGCCGGGCGTCTCAGGCGTTGACAGTAAATTAGGTCACTGCTGAATTCTCAATTATGCGAGATTTGCGTCATTTCCTCGAGCTTATTATTAACTATTGATGATCTTAATCTGCGACCTTTTAAATGGAAAAGTGGCAAACAGGTTAATCGTGTGCTGTGAGACGCTTTTACCAATTTTGATTTTTCTACGCTTTTGCACTTTCAAATTAAGAGTCCACACGGGAGTACACGGTCAACTCAGCCTTCTATCCTTCCAGGGTAGGTAGGGCGAGTGCCGGCCTTTCTGGCTGGGGTTAAGGCGGGGTGCGTTCAGCTGTGTCGAGTCACTGGGGTAGCACTATACGTCGGGTGTGATATTATATGGCAGGTGACGCTCCGTATCTCTGCTATGGGTTTTATCAAGAGCTATACACAGCCTTTAACCAACTTTTTTTCCACATACGGACGGGCAAGATGTGCAATGCTGCCTATGGGACAACCGGATAATAATTTTATGCAAGAGTTAGTAGTTAAGTTATAGTGATAGCCTATGTGAGTTATTGATGTCGTTCGTGGCTGTGGTCTGTGACATTGGTTAGTATCAGTTGGCTAATTGTAGCTTGTTCTGTCTGTCTGTACGATAGGTTTGGTCTGTGCCCGTAGGCCCATGTCTGTGGTATTTTACGTTACATACACGATGAGCCAAGAAAATAAAGCCGCCGAGTTTTTAGCCTAACTGCATCGATTATTAGGCGATTTTCGAAATGATTTTGCTAACGCTCTCAACAGTTAATCCACGTTAAACTTTTAAGTTCCGGTTATAATTGAGGGATTCGTCACATAGGCCCTAACAGCAATTATTTCTTTCATCCTCTGCAGTTTTACGTTTGGCCTGGCCGTAATTGAAATGCGCACGTGCACACAAACGACATTATGTTTCTGCTAATGTCACGTCTGTAGTCTTTGTACTTTCGTTGTTAATTTATGCAACTTCTAATATATGAATGACGTGGTGAGTATAAGGGTGAAAGGTTGGCGCTGCTTACACGAGTCAGCCTCATGTCTGTGCAAAGAGCAGTTCCTATTCCAACACTTTTTTTCATCGACGTAAAGCTAGGGTTAGAGCGCGATAGTGATAGGGTTAGCAAAAGGCAAACCAGGTCGTACCCCATCAGGAGCACAGGCGGGGTGCTCATCTCCCGTACGTTGGCCGTTGAGCCCGTAGGTGGATAGACCACTGAGTCCGTGACGCATGGCCAGTGCGACACCAGACCTACGGTTACCTTTTCAGCCTCGGAGCATCACCGGAGCATCGGAGCATCACTAAAACCATGCGCACATATGCTAACAGTTGGAACATGGAATGTGCGCACCATGTGGGCACCAGGCAAACTTGAACTGCTGGAGAATGAGATGGAAAGATATCGCTTCGATATACTAGG
>Ga0056128_1008338_pt1 | contig 13060 bp, 7 predicted proteins | sample WorMetLIZISLAND2_FD_71113 | JGI IMG/M metagenome (GOLD analysis project Ga0056128, IMG submission 71113) | Marine gutless worms symbiont microbial communities from Max Planck institute for Marine Microbiology, Germany - Olavius geniculatus... ...
CACTGACACACAGTCAGTGTGATGCGGGCAATATCACCTTTTGTAATTTTTGCTGTTTTCGATGTGCAAGTCCTTAAATGTTGCCGTTAACAAGTGTATAAACTGATGTTTTGTACATTTGTATATAGGCCAGGGATAAATAATTAAAAAGGGATAGCTGACTCCAGCACTAACCCATAGATGAACTCATTGAACTCATAATGACAGACATATTTTGTGACTTTAGGCTGTTATCATCAACCGTGATTTTCTCCTGCGTAACTGAGAAAACAAAAGATAACTTTGGGCATAAACATTTTTATGTCATTCTGCTGTATTTAAATACTTTGAAGGTTCAAAGTATGTGCATACTATTTAAATATTTTTTATCAAGTATAAATGTACAAAACATCAGTTTATGGGACTGCTGACAGTTGTCGAAAGGCTGCCCTGCGTCGATGGTGAACTTCATCTGGTTCTGTTGAAGATTTACCACTGAGACCACGAAACACCCAATATGATAACTTTCACACACTTGATGGGATAGCTTTTCTTGTACACCTTCCAGCAAGACAGTGCACCAGCACACACCGTTTGGGAGATAGTTGAGTTTATGGATTGCGCAACGCCTGATTTCATGCACCCATGTTGCTTATAGAGCTGCCGCGATGTCCACTCCCGCGATTTCAGCGCCCTCCCCCATATTCACTTGGTTAAAAAGCTTCCAATAAATAAGTGAGAGCGGCTGCCTCCCCTTAACCCTGTCCTCGCTCTGAATCCGCCACTGTGCATGGAAAATGCTGATAAATAATGTATGTGCAGGTACAGCAGCGGGTTGCGCGCTGTCGCTGAACAATCCGACGTCATCAAGAACTGTTCCACCAATGCTCGGCGGCGGTGCTTCGTCCAGAGCGTTCCAGACTGCCGCCGCAGACGTCCAACGCTGGGCCAGTGTACTGACGTCACCAGCCGCCCCTATACACTGTCCCGCGGTCTACCCGCCGCCAGCCGCGGGGGCTCTGGCTTGTCAGCCGTCCACCCTACTGGCACTGCACGACCCTCTAGTACGTCACCTGCCGCCCACAGTGCTTCAGAGCTTCAGTGACGCCAGCATGCAGACCACACCACATCATCACGCGTCGGCTGTCAGTCAGCCGGCGTTCACCGTACACCATGCTGCCGCGAACCGTCATTCGGCCGAGCTCACCGATCCCGGTTAGTAGCGCCTAAAAAATTCCGCTGTTCTTCCGCTGGCAGCTGGTGAAAAAGTAGGCCTAGAGACAAAAAAGCAAACATCATTTTTAATTGTTTATTTATAGTTTTGTGCTACTTCTTTACAACATTTATGATACTTTCGACATATCACACTCCATTCTAACGCTAACAGTCGGTCGCCAAGTCATCAGCGCTCAAACAGATCCGAGTTTTTGGCCAGCTGTGATAGGGAATTTTCAATAATTTATTTTTTAAACATACTTGTCTGTAATACAGTTACAGAAGGCTACTGTCGGGCAATTTTCATCCAAAAATGCAAAATTTGGAGTTAAAAGCCCCTTCCCATTTTGTGTGAAATTTAGTGGCAAAATTAGAATTTTAATCACTCATAATCATTCCTGTCGAAAATTTGCAGTGTGTCGGAAAATTGCCCGCCGGTATTTTTTTAGCTCACGACATTGTTAATTTTTAGGCTTCATAATTGTTCTGTATGTGGCAATTAGGTCTGTCGATGTTCGGCGTGAGGCACTCGCCGTCGTCGCTCAGTCTTCACCGTTGTCTGTCTCATGACACGTCTTCCGGCATCAATTCGTGCAAGAAGAAGCGCTCCTGGTCCAGAGCGGTCTTCTCCAACCTACAGCGCAAAGGTCTCGAGAAGCGCTTCGAAGTACAGAAGTATGTCACAAAGCCCGACAGACGGCAGCTGGCCGCCATGTTGGGCCTCACGGACGCTCAGGTATGTGTAACGATGATGCAGGAGTCTACTAAAACCTACACCGTGGGCCAATAAAAAACGTGTCACTTTACTTTTGTCCATATCTTCGCCAATAATAAACCAATTTGTAAAATTCTTTTACTGGTAAACTCAGAATACAATTTGCAATAACGTAATTGTTATATGTCTCACCGCACTGTAAATGCGTCTCTACACTATCTTGCGAAATGAAAATGTAATTAAAAAACTAACAATAATAACAAATATTTAGGTGAACGAAAAACACTCTTTCGACCAACATTGCGGTGAATGATCGATATGACACTAGACTGTGTTAGACACACACACAGTTTAGCGTCATACGGATCATTCGCCGCAATGTGTGATCTGAAGTGTTTTTTTTGGTTTTCTTTGCCAAAATGTTCGTTTGTTATTATCATTATATACGCATATTTCACTTATATTTCAGAGACGCATGTACGTTGTTGTGAGATATGCAATAATCACATTAATGCAAATTGTCCACAGGGTGAAACAGTGAAAGAATTTTGAAAATCGGTCAATAATAATAAAATATTAGCAAAGATATGGACACAAGTAAAGTGCCACGTTTTTTATGGACCTCGATGTATAGCCATGTTCACACCGGCGACGACGCTGACTCGACACGACTGGACCGCTGAATTGCGTCGGCGTCGCCAGTGTAAATTAAACTGAAGACAACTTCGACGCGACGGATTTCGGTAGAAAATTTCGATATCAAGCAAGTTTGGAATTATCTAGTTAAATCGCGTCGGTAGTGTGAACGTAACGCCGACGCGACCCAAAACTACCTATACTGTCGAGTTAAAGTCGCATTGAAAGTGCATGTGAACTGAATTTTCGAGCCGACACAACTCAACTCAGCTCAACTGGGTGAATTCTAAACTTGTTCCATTTCGAAAATTTCGACCGAGATCCGCGTCGGCAGTCGTCGGCAATTTAATCCGAGACAGTTATGTCGCGTCGGCGTTGCAGATGCGAATTCGATATTACAGTGCTAACGGAAAACGAAGTTGTCTGTCAGCGCTTCAGCATAAGATACAAAGTTTCAACTTTCAACGCAGTGTGGAATCGCCGACCAATTTTTTGCGGACCGTCTGCACTCTGCGGCAGCTTGTACCCATAGCGATCCATGTCCGAGGTATATACACAACTCAGGCCAGCCGGCAACGAATTAGGCCTACTGTAAACATGTATAATTATAGTCATTAAAATAGGGCTGCGTTATAATGGTCCACTTCTGCATTTTGTTTAGCTAGCTTCACGCACGACGTTTAACGGTTTACCGATTACTCGCAGAATTCGGCTAGCGTCGTTTGACACGTGGTCCGGTTGGGCGATAATTAGCGACCGTCGTATAGGGTACAGGCTTGTAGATTATGCCGGAGGCAGTGGCGGTGTCGACGTTCTGTTATGGTCTTGCATCAAGCTTGTTTACGCCAGGCCTCTGTAACTAGTACGTCGTCGAAGCCGGTTTATTGCGGACCGATAGTTTCACGCTTGACGTCGTTAATGAGTGGCCATGTCTTATCTGCCGCCACACGGCAACGGCCGTATATACCCAGCCTGTTAATTGCTGTCCGATTTATACGTTTCTCGTATTGCTCCTTCGCCAAATTTTATACATGCCAGAAACAGCTCTGGCACTAATGGCACCGATATGCACAAGTTTAAGTCTTTAACACAAGGATTTAGGCGTGATCCGCACGTTCGGCCAAACAAAGGCTCCACGAAAAGCCAGTTGTTTTTCTTATAGCGTCTCGTATGCAGCAAATTTATCTTTTAAAATATATTACTGCACCAACGAAAATATGTGCAATCAGCAAACACTTGGCTATAGAGTATAGGCCTAAACATTACTGAAGCGTTGCACGCAGGGGGAAAATCCGCCTTTGTGATAATAACATAAAAAAACAAAAAGTATAAAAATGAGGACTAAAACCTTAACACTCTTATCTTAACTCAGGCTTATTTAAACATACTACAATTTTTTATCACAATGTTAATTTACGTGATACAGTCTGTGTTTCTTGTAACGATGTTATGACTTTTGCATTCGGCATTATTCATTGAAACTACTATGCAGACTTTTGTCGTTGTCACATGACAGAAATATTCTTTTACATTAGTGGCGTAGACAAGAGGGGCCCAGGGGGCCCACCCCCAATCCTCTACATAAAACATAGGCCTAAGCATACGTTTAAACTGCACGAAATTTCCCAATTTGGTCAATTTATTTTCGGGATAATAATTAACCCCCGGGATCTTTACTACCGGGGGTATTAAAAAAATAATTAACATTGTTGCCACCAGATCTAATCTTTTTAAGCTAAAATGCACAAAATGCGATTTTGGCTGGGGCTCCGCCGCAGACCCCGTTTGGGGAGCTCACAGCGCTCCCCCAGCACCCCTAGCTGAATTATAGGGGGTCCTACTTCTAAGGAAAAAAAGAGGGAAGGACAGGGGAGGGGAGGGAGAGAGTAAAATAAGGAGAGAAAAGAAAGGGACGAAAGGAGAAGAAAAGGGAAGGGGAGTGGAAAAGAGATGAGCCCACCAATTGAATATTTTGGCTACGCCACTGGTTTACATATTTTGCGCAGTATACTTTTTACAACAAATCTCGTGGCTGTATCATCAGCTTTAGTATAGTCATTAGCCTAGGTCTGCAGTGACAGTGAGTTGTAAGTTGTAACATGTTGCCATCAACCGGCCAGTGTGTCTCGGTCTTTAGGCGCATTTATCGCCTCTCATTACGCATTGCTCCGTTATACTTTTATCTGCTGGCGGCATGAAAAAAAACTTTAGGTTCTATCTGGCGGCTACAAGGCTCAACTTCCACTTGCTTTGATTTGTTGTTTGTCGTAGAAATACTGTACGAAAAATTTACAACGAATTGTACGGCACAAGTCCGTATCACATAAGATTCTTACACGGTAGTTTGAGTGTTGTTAGGACGACCTTCAAAGTCTATGGAAAAGCGCACATTTTGACCTTCAGCTAACCTAAACCCCTATTGCCACCAAATTTGAACGGCGTGATTATGTCGTGAACATCTACCACCAAACAAATTTGGGCTCAATCCGCTCAGGGGTGTTTGCTTCCCATATATGTGAAATATACACCCATCCTGCTCGAATGTTTGCTACATATTTTTGTTTTTCTACTGGCCTACAGGCGAGTCCGTTGGACCGATTTTGATGCTTAATACGACAGACGACGCGGTTCTGCGCATAAAATGAATGAAATGAAAATGGCAATTTGTATAGCGCCTAATTAGAGAAGACCTCAAGAGCTTTTTAAGGGTTATCAAAGTAAAGGCCTACCTCTATAACATATCTACAGCATTTTATGTCAAAATGTCATACAACTTGTAGTATACGATTTGTTGTCCCACAGATCTACAACAAACCGAAGTAGTGGAGGTTGGGCTTTATAGTCGTCACTGCAGCCACCGGCAATTAACTCGAATCAGTTTCGCCGACTGCGAGAACAGAAACAACAACAGCGCGTAATTGGCTCCGGCGATAACCTTTTATATAAACACACGACTATTTCACTGCCAATCAACCGCCAAGAAAGTGTAATATTGGTATTATGTAGTCATTCTTGATTCTAAATAATGCTCTATACTTTCAAAGGCAGAAAAGAAGTTAGCCTTTAGCCTTCTGCGCAATGGTTCTCTATGCACGTTTTCCCCTTTTTATTAGAGACATGCGGAACTACACCGTGTCCAGAAAAAAGAGCCTACGGTTTTTTCAAGATATCTTTGTCAAACCTTAACTTATTTTTTATAATTTTTGGCACGAGTCGTCCTGAGTATTTATTTTATTAAACTGTTAAAATATTTCTCTTTACATTGCCATGTCACTAAGTAAAGCTAACGTAATTATGACGTCATCAAAAAAGCCGTTTTTTTGTTTCCGAGGTGAAAAAAATCTAACACTGTTTCGGTTAATAACTTTAACAAAATTAAAAATATGTTTATAATTTTTTGTAGGCAACATTAAAAAGCAACATGCAACTAACAGTATACTGATAGTCCACTTCGCCCAAATACTGACGCCACTTTACCGTGTAAAATAAAAAAACCCTTCGTATTCTTACTTTACTCCACACCAAAATAAACAAAAATGCAGAAAATAGGCTTTTTAGCCTGTGGCTGCCTTATTTGTTATCAACAGTGACAAAACTTGCTAGATCAGCCAACTTTTGAGTCAACAACTTTATTACAAATGTGCACTACCGCGACGCTAACGCAGGCTGCAGAAATAACGCTGCCTGCTGATAATGGCTGCTGCACAACGACGTTCCCGTACTGCACGCGACGGCCACGCGTTAACACGGCGAAAAGCAAGAGTAGGTAAAAAAAATTGATAAAAATAATTCATTTCTATGCCAACAATCTCTGAAGTTTTTTAGTGCAATTTCTTTTATCAGTTTTGCTGGTTTCATGTTGCAGAAGCTCATTTAGACGTTATCTGTCCGCAAAAATGGCATTTTAGATGACGTCACGATTAAATTATCTATATAGACGTAAATGTTGAAGGCAAGTTTTAAATGCTTTTAGTAAAGAGTATCACTTTGATAATGTGTGCCAAAAATTATAAAAATAAGTTTAAATTTGTCGAAGTTATTCAGGAAAAAGTGTAGGCTCTTTTTTGGACACGGTGTATATATAGCCTATCCAGTACAGTGTTTGTGAGCACTGAGCAACTGGTTACGTGTGTAGGTTAAAGTGTGGTTTCAGAACCGACGCATGAAGTGGCGCCACCAGGAGGAGGCAAAGAACGCCGCTACGAGCAGCGACAAGGAGGACGATGACGTCACGTGCATCCGTGACGTCACGCGTGACGTCATAGCCGTAGCGACCAGAACAACCGGAAGTAAGATGATACCAGGTGCACCGCCGATGAACAACCGGAAGCCGGCGTCGGTGATGAGCGTGGCCGATATATTAGACCTACGAGTACCAGCTGCTGCTGCTGTAGAGGCGATGACGTCATACCGCGACGTCATCGCGTGACGTCATCGCCGTAGCGACCAGAACAACCCGAAGTGCATGACGTCACAAAGTTGGACATTGGTCGGGTACATCTACGGGTCAGGTTGGGTCGTGTCGGGTCGGGTTAGATATGTTTGCTTTATTCGAAATGAGTCATTCTGATGAAACTGAAATTATTTTCTGCATCAATTACAAATTTACGGATAAATTGCACAATTTTTAAGCAACATCGCCGGGGTTTGTATAGGGTGAACACTGACTGGTGCAAATGTGAAAACTACCTAGATAATAATGCCTAAATGTCTGTACTCTGTAGCTATGGGTCGGGTCGAGTCGGGTCAGGTTGTGTCCAGTCGGGTTGTGTTGGGTCAGTTAAAAGTGACCTATATCCAACTCTGTGACGTCAGTGCCACCGCCGTCGCAGATGATCGGATACGTTTAGCCTATAAGCGAACTGAGATAATTACTCACGGGGGCAAAGGCTCAGCCATTTATTAGCGGACGAGCCCCGGTTTCTTTTTGGCGTAATTAATACGGTGGGGAAGGCACACCCAAGGTCCACGTCCATTTTGATGGGAAACTAGCGGAGAGCGTTCACCTGTGTCGGGTGGCAGCTGTGTGTGACCCCGTGTGACTGTGAAGCTCTGTGGCTCTGAGATGGGCTAGCCTATTGTGAAGAGTTATAACTTTTTTCATCAGTTTTAATCATAAAAGTTCGCCATAGATGGTTGTTTTGAATTCGTCAGTAAGAGTGTGTTTTTCATTTGAGTTTTTGTGCTAATCGCGTGACAGCTTTCTTTATACACATGTAGATGACATCTGGATGCGTTTTCGGTAAATTGGCCTATAGCACTAGCCATGCGTTGTCACATAGTACGTTATCGATAATGGATTTGTGGTGCTATGTATATTAACCGGAATTAATTCTATTCAAAAATTTCACTTGTATTCGGTCTGCAATAACATTTTGTTTTAGTCTAGACGGTTGACGCTGAAGCAAATGTACTTCGTTTGTTTCGTTCAGTAATAGTAAATAATAGGAATATCAATAGGCAACTGCAAGTTTGGTTGAGGGGATCAACCCCCAAATTGTTCATCCTCTAGAGGGCACAGACCCCATTCAACACCATGCGATTTTGGACTCCGCAAATGCAGTGGCTTTTATCCCCCTAAATCTGTTATCAAAATCGGGCGCAACTTCTCCCCAGCTTTAGGCTGAGGTCTCTCCAATTTTTGACCCAATTTTCCCCTCCATTTTGGGTTTCTTTCTCCTGTAAAAAGAAAGTTTTGTTACGGGTGTAGATTGCTCAATGAAAATAGGGGGAGTAAAAATAAAAAGAGGTTTTTGTTAAAGATGTAGATTGCCCAGTGAAAATAGAGGAAAAGTAAAAATAGAGAGAGTTTTTTTGTCAAAGGGGCAGATTGAAAAATAGGGAAGTAAAAATAGTGGGAAATTTTGGTTAAAGGTGCAAATTTGAAAAATAGGGGAAAAAATTAAAATAGAAGAATGTTTTGCTAAGAGTGTAGATTGCCTAGTAAAAAATAAAAGGAAATAAAAAATAGGGGATGTTTTTGCTAAACGTGCAGATTAAAAAATAAAGGGGAAAGTAAAAATAGGGTGGAAGTTTTCTAAGATGTAGTTTGGCCAGTGAAAAATAAAGGGGAAGTAAAAAACAGTGGGGAAGTTTTGATCTACAGCTGTACAGACTTATCAAATCTCCCCGCCCCCTATTTTTCACTGGACGCAAGCTGCGCCCACCAGGTATGGGGATAGAAGCCACTGCGCAAATGTACCTGCTACGCTACACAGCATCTAAATCTGTCGAACGGTTTAAGCAGTGCGCGCGAATGTGAGAGACGACAGACAGACGGACCACGCTACGGAGAAATATGTAGCAATAGGCGACCGAATCGCTTGCACTAGAGCGCTTCCGCCTAATGATGATAATTTTATTGTGTCACGCAAAATAGAACAAACGACTTCGAACAGCTGTACAGTTTTATTGGGGACCCCATTCAACGCCATGCGATTTTGGACTCCGATTTTGTGACTCTGTCACAGATGTATTGTGGCTAAACGGTAAGTCGTAAGAAGTCTGCGATAGTATTTTCGGATAGGGCGGTGGCAACATATGCTGTCAATAGCAACCATGTTTCCATCTGCAGCGGTTTGGCCGAATATTAAATAGAATGTTCAAAGCTATAAGTGACCGTATCTCGGAAACGGTGAGAGATACGGCCTAGGTTACTATTATTCACTCATGGAAAGTGGTATACGCCCTGTCAGATTAGATAGATGTCATTGATCTTAAATGACCTTGAAGACCGTTACGATGGGGCCTAAGTTGCTATTGATCACAAAAAGGAAGTCACATATTGGTTTTCAAATGACGTGATAATGATTCAAATTATTTAAATAGATTACATTACAATGCAGTGTGCAATTCTTTTTAAAACAACGGCAGAACACAAGTCACAACATCAAAGTAAGTTGTAGGCTTATAGTATGCATATTAATGTTGAAATGCATAAAATATTACGAAAACATCAATTTAAAATTAGGTACCGATGAGCAATGATAAACCGAAGTCTACTAAATATAGGCCTAAACTAGAAAGCAATCATAGCTCGCAGGTACCTCCGCCAAGGCAATGCTATTCGCTAGGTGGCGTCACTATATTCGCTTTGCCAGCGGTTTTGCTTATGCCCCCTTTAACGCAATGATAACGAAAATTTCAAAATGATCCAGTATCCAGGATTCCAGCCGGATTGCCCCCAATATCGAATCACTTGTAGTTTATGCCACGCCCGACATATCCTCAAAATTTCAGAAAGATCCGTCCATAACTTTTCGAGTTATCTTGCTGACACGCAGACAAACAAACGGACAGACAAACAAAGTCTGGCAAAAACATAACCTCCTTGGCGGAGGTAATTATATTCAGCTACTTGAAACATGTCTTGCATTTTCATGTTCGTTAATTTTATGTCCGTCAATTTTTTGTCAGGCTAGGCCTCCTACTTCATGTCTTGCCAATTTGTCTAAATTTGTCCTTTAATTTATTATGTCCGTCAATTTCATGTCTGGACACTTGGTCCGTCAATTTCACGTCCGTCAAATTCATGCTAAACAGGGCTGAACGCAATGTGCCCATGAGAAATGCATCATATTTGTAATTTTGTGTGTTTATTTTTAATGAGAACAAAAACGCGACATTAAAAATAGAACAAAAACATTTTAAACATTAAAAAATTTAAAACATTTAAAAAATAAAAAAAACATAAAAACATGTTTTTTTTAAACTTTTGTAAAAAAACATACAAAATGTTTTTAACATTTATGGGGTTGGGATTAGCTTTAACAACAATAATTCGGGTGCGGGTGAATTAACGGACAAGTACCGTTTTGCCTTTATTGCAAGCATGTTACGAACGTAGACCTATTATTAGACTGTGCAGGTCTATAAAGCCATATTTGTGTCGGCGCCATTAATCACGGCGCCTTGAGGCTTTTGATGCCGCGCCTTTGATTCGGGCGACCAAGAATTCGCTATAGCAGTCGCAGTCTGCGATAAGGTTCCCGAGTCCCGACGATAATTTTCGGCAAATTAACGCTGCTGTCAACGAGCCGACGCCGTATTTATCTCGTTGTTGCGCGGCCGATTCGACAGACGGCAGCACAGCTGCGGAGCAGGCGTAGTACGCAGATTAGTTAACAGGTGTCTCAGCTCAGTGCGAGGGTTGGTATGCGCGGCCTGAGCTGCTGCGGCAATCAGTGCAAATTGGACGCAATGGACTGCTGACGCATTGACGACAATCCTCGGGCTCAGCAATGCGCAGAATAGGGAACATGAAATCGATCTAACATCATTCCGCTCGACCTTTGAATCACCGCACGTCACGTTTCACCAAATCGTAAAAGTCAAAATCTGTTAAAGGTTAAAAGGTTAAAGGGTATAGGGATAGCTCTTTATGGGAACCCATCGCAGAGCTACCGAACGTCAGTTGCCATATGGAATCACACAGTTGTAGTAAAATGTTGCAGTGCTACATGCCACATGACGCAATTGTACTCCCGTTTACCTTCCCGGATGAATAGAAGGCTGAGTTAACGTGTCTGCAAGAATATGATTGTATACTTTTTAGATAGTTTTTTTTATAACGATGGCGTGCTTGTTTGATAGAATAATGGCAGGACAGCTACAAATGCCGTTGACAGTATAGCATAAGCCTCGCTTCGTTTATAGCCGACCATTAATTAACCGTCGAGCTCATGTGGTACGGTTGTCGTCCGTTGTCTGTCTGTTGTCTGTCGTCGTCTGTCGCGGATGCATTGTGGCTAAACAATAAGTCGTATGGGGGACGAAGATAGTACCGTTAAATAGGGCGCTGGCGAATTCCAACAGACTGTCAATAGTAACAGTGTTTGAATTGTGAAAAATTAGCCGGGGGGGGGTTAAACTTTTCGACGGTCGAAGTCCGACCAAAATTATGGTGTAAATTGTATGTATATAGTACACAGCTGACACCCCCTGTACATAATTTGACAGCGTGTTAAGGGGGTTGAGAAAACAGTTGGAGGGTTCAACCCCCCGGCAATTCAAACACTGTCATAGTAACCATGTCTTTATCTGCGGCGGTTTGGCCGCAATTTTCAACAAAAAGTTTCCAACTATAAGTGGCCGTATCTCGGAAACAGTGAGAAATAGGATCATGGTTACTATTAATCATTAATAGAAAGTGGCATATACGCCTTTCAGATTACATGGAAATCACTGACCTTGGATGACCTGAAGGTCACTGACAACCAGTACGTTCGGCTATTCTAACGACAGTTGGGCTTCTTGTTATATGCATTGGAACAAATATGGCAAGAAATTGTAGGCTGAGAAAGCGGCGAGGAATTGCTGCACATAGCAGTTGCTTATGCTGGTCTTATGTCCGAGCACTTAAACTGCCTGATAAAACACAAAAAAAACCAGCTGTTGCTAGGGTGGGCGGACCGTACCGCTAATATTGGAGGCCAACGTCCGACTTCCGATTGCGGAAAAAAGCGACACTTATGTGCTCTACGGTGACGCTGTTATATTAAACGCTATAATTAACGCTAGGTGATTCGGCGCACATGAGTGATTTGCTGCAGGCAGAAACTTTGCATTCAAAATTACTACCAAACCGCTGCAGATAGAGAAATGGTTACTACAGGAACTCGTCATCGCCCTATTTAACGGACTATCACCGACCACCTACGACGTACGGTTTAGCTACAACACATGTGTTACAGATGACGACAGACAGACAAACAGACGACACATCGTGCCAAAGACTCCATCTAGCGGTCGGCCAAAAAACGTAAATAACATCGCGACGACTTAGCGATCGGTTAAGTCTATACTTAAATTTAGCTAAAAAGATGTTTTCATCATTTCTTGTGTTCAAAGTACGACGCAATATTTTTGCACATTAAATAGGTCTACGGCACGTGCACTTCGTGTACACATGCAGTACAGTAAAACCCCGTTTACGAGTGTACGTCGTGCGCTCGTCGGGCACAGCTGTGATCAGCTGTGGGCTGAGCTTACAGTTAAGCCAGCGGTTACAACAGGCCTGCTTGATGACAGCTTGATGTGTTTTTGTCTAAACAGTAAACTATACACTCCTGTAAACTATTACAAACTGTCTTCTGCTTTTTTCAGTTTTTTCTTTGTTGACGGCTTGCATGGATGTCAATTCACATAGGCCTAGGCTTAACATTTTACCATTTTTATGTCCTACTCCGATATTTAGAGTTTCTTTTCGTATAATGTGATATAAAAATTTTGTTCAATTAAACTTGTGCAATAAACGAACATAATGATGATGCAAATGAATAGGCCTATCGCTTACACACAAAACTAGAAACTATAGCCTGCTCATAGGGCCTATAGAGTGTTCTCCTAGGACAGTGTCCTGCGAATACAACAGAAACTTAATAGTCATTTACATTCGCCAGGTGGCCGAGTGGTTAGAGTGTTGGACTCAGGTCAACTTCACCAGAGCGAGAGGTCCTGGGTTCGATTCCTGGACGGACCCCTCAAAAATTGCCAGGCCTCAGGACAGTCACGTGG
>Ga0056128_1008339_pt1 | contig 13059 bp, 12 predicted proteins | sample WorMetLIZISLAND2_FD_71113 | JGI IMG/M metagenome (GOLD analysis project Ga0056128, IMG submission 71113) | Marine gutless worms symbiont microbial communities from Max Planck institute for Marine Microbiology, Germany - Olavius geniculatus... ...
GTTATTATCGTTATGTATGCATATTTCATTGATATTTCACAAGGTAGTGTAGAGACGCATTTATGGTGTGGTGGGATCTATAATAATCATGTTATCGCAAATTGTCTGCAGAGTGTGCCAGTGAAAGAATTTTGAAAATCAGTCAATAATTGGTGAAGCTATGGACAAAAGTAAAGTGGCACCTTTTTGGCCCACCCTGTATTTTATAAGTCACTTTATTACTTTGTTGAATGGCTGATTGGTTGGAGCTTTTGTCTTCAATCTGACATGCTATAAGTCAATGATTTTTCTCGTCAATGTTTTTAGTTAATTTCAACTAGGAAATGTTTATATGGGTTTATAAAATCACTTGATCACTACATCGTAGCTTACTGAAGTACTATATAGTGCAAAAAGAGTAGTTCAGGAGGCCTTACAAGATATTTGCAGTGAAAGCTTTGTTCTTATGCTTTTGCAGTCAGGCCATAGTAATGTTTTTTTTTATATTATACGTACTATACTTGAGCCGTAACTTCACTGACTTGATGTGAAATTTTGTGACTGATGTTGTGTTTTTGTTGGGGTATTATCCTGCACTTTCCTCTACTGTAGTTGCCATGGGAAAGTTGCAGCTGATACTCTGTTTTTAATATTTTTTTTGCAAAGAAAAGCATGCCATCAAGTGAAATTACATTGCGTTTTTTTGTACCAGAGTTATTGATATTGAGCCGAACTGAGATTGCTGGAGTTATTTGAAAATGTGTCGGCAGTCCATTTTCTTAGAGGCATTGTACAAGCAGCTGTTTACCGCATGTGAATCATGTGAATCTGTGTGCTAGCACTACGTCATAATTCTGGTGCTGATGGCGTTTGAGGCAGTTGTCCACGTGCACCAGGCCCAGTACTGCAACCAGCGTGACCGTGAGCGACCGGCTCCAGGCATTGTGTTCACCGGCATCACAAGAGCTGATGCCGATCGTGATCTTACGCACTGTGTAAAGTTCCTCGTTAACTACGCCTTCTACAAGTTCGGTCGAGAGGTCAGAGCATGATGTGTTTGAAAGTTTTGGTTTATTACAGTTCATTTGTGTTTAAAATGCTGTTTTTCAAAATTTTTGTTTTTTTTTGCAGCAGTGGAAAATATTGCAAATTACATGTTAGTTGAATTTCACGTAAGGTGAACATAATGGCGTGATTCCACTAGATCGAAATGGTCAACCGTGGTTACAGTTGCGCAACCAGTCGTGATTTCGGAGAGCTGTTTAAGCTAACCGACAAACACTGTTCACCAAACAAGTCGACCAACACTAGCAGCTGTTTACGCTTCTCTGTTTTGGCTATAAGTCTAATAATAGAACAACCCGATGCCAGCCATTTACAACAGAGTTACTAGTTTGATCCGTTGGAGCCTGGCATGAGCGTGGTCTGTCTGCATAATTAGCATTCATAATTAGCCTTTCTTAAACATTTGTGATTTTGGACGGCTGTCGGCTGTTTGTGAAACAACTCACCGCTGACCAGCAAATGGAGGTTGAAAGCGTTAACGCTGTTTGGCATTTTTGACCTACCAAAATCATGCCTTAAGTTGTTTCTGCTGTTTGCATAATTTTCTAAAAATGGATATTTGCTGGAGCTGACCTACAATGTGTCGACCAGGACAAAGAATTTTTCTGAATGCATTTACGTTGTGCTGTACCACTGTGCAGATATGTTTCATCATGACTGTTATCACGATGGTTGTTCGTCTGGATCTGTACTCGGTGATCTATGGAGTATTTCTCGGCATTCTGGTCCTGCTCAGTCGGCGCTGCTGCTACCGACTGTGGCCCGGCTATGTCGTCATTCTCATTGTATTGCTCATCGTTCAGTATCTGTCATGTGTCGGCATTCCACCAGCTCTCTGCTGGGGTCAGTTTCTGTCTGTATCAATCTCATTATCATCAGCATCAGTATCCACAGGGTGGGCCATTTTTATGTGGCACTTATACTTTGTCAATTATTGACCAATTTTAAAAATTCTTTCACTGGCACATTCTGCGGACAATTTGCAATAACGTGATTATTACATATTCCACCACACTGTAAATGCATCTTTACACTACCTTGTGAAATATCAATGAAATATGTGTATAAAATGGTAATAACAAACAAACATTTTGGTAAAAACACTTCAGACTAACATTACAGTGAATGATCTGTATGACACTAAACTGTGTGGGTCTAACACAGTTTAGTGTCATACAGATCATTCATCGCAATCTTGGTCTGAAGTGTTTTTTTCATTTATCAAAAGGTTTGTTTGTTATTAGTGTTATATAGCTATATTTCATCTATGTTTAACAAGGTAGTGTAGAGATGCATTTATGGTGTGGTGGGATATATAATAATCACATTATTGCAAATTGTTCGCAGAGTGCACCAGTAAAAAAAAATTGAAAATTGGTCAATAATTGTTGAAGATACGGACAAAAGTAAAGTGGCACATTTTTTTTGCCTTTGCCAAAGACATTATGTTTCTAGAGTGTTCGTGCATGTGTGCATGCGTGCGTGCAGGAGTCTCGAAAAACCTTGTTAGCATGATAGCTTGGGTATTTGTTGACGGAATTTGACCAAACTTTTACCACTAACAGGATGAACACATCAAATTTTTGGGTCAACAGGTCAAAGGTCAAAGTCATGGTGGGGTCAAATATACCCTGAAATGACTTGTAGTTTGGCCTTGTAGTTGTCACATGTTGATAGAGGCATAATAGTTGACAGAGTCGTAACCACCATCTGGTTTGTAGAAGTCATTTGGCTGTATGTTGTTCTTGTGTGTATGTAGTTTATCACTGCATACAGTACTATGATGTGTTTGACATTTTGCAGCATATCCATGGAATCTCATCTTTGGTGATTATAAGAACCTGAAAATATTTCTGTTTCTGCCAAGTTATGTTCACCCACCACCATTTGCATCTAATCTTATTGGTGAGCATCAATCTACATTGTGTTTTGTACATGTTTCTCAAGAGTTTTTGTATGCTCGACTGTTTGCTTGATGTGATGAGACAAACGGAATAATGCAGTTTACGCTCCACTTGGTGAAAGATACGGGGATCAAGTCTGATTTTATACGATCTTCTTAGTACCTCTGTGCTATTTGTCTCAGAATGGCAGTTGCGTAAACATCACTGGAAGTCGGTTAAGGAAGCGGAATGGGAAATTGCTAAGAGTGCATGCTGTAGTTAGACAGTACTTGTAATCAGTTTGATTTGGTCAATATTGTAGATATTTGTAGATATTGTTCTTTAACTAGAAATTTGGGTCAGAGCCCAATGTGAGGCTGTTTGGCGCTGTAAGTCTGATTGTGGGAATCTAAAATGTCCTTCTTTCTAAAGCCCTCAAGTTTGACTTCACTCCCCCCTCAATTTTAGTCTTGGTTCGCTGTTGGTATCGGCGGAGAAATGGAAATAAAGAAAAATAACAAAAAAATAAAATATAAAAAACAGAATGAAAACATGAGTTACTGCATGTAGGTGGCCTAAAAATCACTTTAGCAGATGTGGGAAATTACTGGTGTAATTTGTAGATGTTTATTAAATGAACGAGTTCGGTTTTGTGCTTTGTGTTTCAGCCGATTTCTTCCAGCTGCTGTTCGTCTGTCTGCAATGGAAGGTGTTCTCTGTTGAGAAATTCGAGGAGTCTGATGATGAAGGCGGTTGCAATCGTAGCATCATTCCCAGCATTCAGAAAGAGAACCCAGACCCAAATCCGAGAGAAGACTTTATCACCTACAAAGAGTATGCAATATTCGTTCTGTAATTCTTGCAGTGTCCATAGATTAACATTAACGTTATACTGCTTTTTGTAGTGTACAGGTAGTTTGTACAATTATCAGCTGCATCTTTGGCAAGGGGTCTTAGTATATTTTGATTGGTGTGTCGTCATTTTTTTGTGAACAACATAACTTCAACAGTTGTAAATGGATTGTGATGAAATTTTTAAAAGTAATTTAGAATGCCCCATGGGCAAATCAGTTGGTTTTTGGTGACAGTTTAGATCCTGATTCAGATCTTTGTTAATTGTCGAATGTGGCTGATAAGTCAATCATTCAGTCAACACTCAACAACAACTTACGAAATGATTAGTGGTTTACGTGATGAAATGTAAGATAAAACCTATGAAAGATTTTTAGTTCTTCTGGTAGGGATGTATTGTAGATTGAAAAAATTTCATAGTACAGCTGTTGGACACGACTGTTAAATTTTAGATAGGCATTATGCTGGCATTTGAAATGCCGTAATGAAGTTAGTGTGAATCTATTCAGAAATTCTGAAATCGTAGTGCAGTTGCATTGTTGTCGTCTGCTGAATATGAAAATTTTAACAGTAAGCTCACCACACGCTCATTGATAAAATATTTGAGGTGTAGATGTTCACTTTATTCCTAGTTCTGTTCTGTATCCAATGATTTGCTGTCAGTTCCTATCTGGACTATGCAAAGATTGTCGTCTTCTACTTCTCATTCTGGACAACGCTGTTGATCGTCTTCATCACGGGAACGTCACGCATCAGTCTCTTCTGCATGGGTTATCTCATCGGCTGTTTCTTCATTCTTTGGTTCGGTCAGGACCTGCTGCTGAAGCCTATCAGAACTCTGCTGAGACTGTAAGTATTGAGTTATTGTGTTAGTGTGATCTTGATTTGGGTCCGCTATTCCGAAGGTCCACTATTCCGAAGGTCCATTATTTCGAAGGTCCATTATTCTGAAAGTCTACTATTTTCACTAACCCTAAAGCTGACCTTAACCCTAATCTTAACTTTAACTCTAACCTTAACCCTAACTTTAACCCAAATGTTAGCACTGTTGGGTGTATCTGCACAGTGGACTTTCGGAGTAGCGGACCTTCGGAATAGTGGATTTTTGGAATAGCAGGCCTGTACCGTGATCTTGTCAGAGCTGCAGTCTGACATCATTTTGTATTGCTTGTTTTTTTGTATTTTGTTTTGTCTTTGCATTATGTTATTATCGTTTACAAAAGAAATTACGTAATGTAATTACTTTGTTTGTTTAGTTCTCTATCTGGCATATTGTGCAAAAAGTTATGAACGGATTTTGTTGAAATTTTGCGTCAAAATCTGCTGACCCATTCCTTTATTGCCCTAGTTTGTAGTCAGAAACATTGCAACACAAGTAATTAAATCTATTTCTGTACATTTTTCATAACGTGGTCTGTTTAATATCTCATATATTTGTGCACCGGGTCCACTCTGCTTAAACTTTTGTGACATATTTTGATGTCATTTGGCTGGTGCATTTTTGGTGTTCAGTGGCACAGTATGTTAAATGGGAAAGGGGAGGTTTTGAGTCTGACCCCCAGCCAAAACATGCAATAGCAAATGCAGCCAGACCGTCAGTCCTCTGCTGCCACCTGGTGAATAAAAATGAGGAGTTAGTGATTTAACTTCTTGTCAGTTTACTTTTGTCGTTGTTATCGTAATGCATTTTGATTATTATTTCATACGTTGTAGCACAATAATGCCAGCAGCAAATTGGAAGCTAGCTCTCAGTGCTTTCAGTTATGATTTATACAGGGTGGGCCATAAAAAATGTGGCACTTTACTTGTGTCCATATCTTTACCAATTAGTGACCGGTTCTCAAAATTTTTTCACTGACACACTCTGTGGACAATTTGCAACATGAAATGTGCATGTATAACGATAATAACAAACAAACATTTTGGTAAAATTGAAAAAAAACACCAGATCAACATTACGGTGAATGATCCGTATGACACTTGACTTTGTGGGTCTAACACAGTTTAGTGTCATATGGATCATTCACTGCAATGTTGGTATGAAGTGTTTTTTTCATTTACTTAAATGTTTGTTATTATTGTTAGGTTTCTTACATTTATGTTTCACAAAGTAGTGTAAAGACACGTTTATGGTGTGGTGGGACATCTAATAATCACGTCATTGCAAATTGTCCGCAGAGTGTGCCAGTGAAAATTTTTTTTAAATCCGTCAATAATTGATCAAGATATGGACAAAAGTAAAGTGCCGCGTTTTTTAGGGCCCATGGTGTAGATGCTTTATCCCAAGACTGTTTGTTGCAGATGGTCGATACTCCTGATGTACAGCTATCTGGTACTGATGATGAAATGCTGTCTGCAGGTAATTACCTCCGCCAAGGAGGTAATTTTTTAGCCAGACTTTGTTTGTCTGTCTGTTTGTCTGTCTGTGTGTTAGCAAGATAACTCAAAAAGTTATGGACGGGTCTTTCTGAAATTTTGAGGGTATGTCCAGAATTGCACAAACTACCAATGATTCAATTTTGGGGGTGATCCGGAAGGAATCCTGGATTCTGGATCACTTTGAAATTTTCGTTACCATTGCTTTCAATGCAAAACCAAAGATGATGCTGCCACCTAGCGAACAACATTGCCTTGGCAGAGGTGTGCGGGCTCTGACTGCTTTCTAGTTTATTTGTTAATTTGTTTTGCTCAGCAGATTATAAGTGGAAATAATGTCATTATGTTATGTATTGTTCGTTGGTAATGCTTCAGAGGTAATTTGTTTGATGTTCACTGTGCTTGACTTATGAATAATGAAGATGTGACCCTGTTGATGTGTGTCCATGAATGGTTCCTGGCAACCGCCTGGATTCAGTTTCCAGGTTTCTCTGATAATTTAGCAGTGCATGCAGTGTCTGGCTTGACACAGGTTTTTGACTGCATTGATGCGTATTTATGTTCTTAGGTAACAGATGGCTATTGCACTCCCAGTCCTCTAATAGACAGCATTCTGATATTGATGACTGACTGAAGGATAAAAGGGAAGATTATTAGAACTGCTATTGCTGTTAAATATGCCCACTGAGAATTGGTAGTTCTTACAATTTTAGGTTTAGGTCGTTTTTAGGTTTTGTGTTTCATAAAGGTTAAAATTTTGGTAAAAGTTAAACTCTTTTCTCCATTATTATGTGTATGTGCATTGCCTGGAAAGGCCATCCACGAAATGACCTATACTGCCTCAGGCGGGATGTGAACCCCTACTCACTTACTCACTCACTCATATGGCTCTTGCATTTGTAATTTCTGTTTATTTGGCTAATTCATTCTGGCCGCTGACTGACTGAGTGAGCAGCCGCTATCTGTCATTGCAGTTGGTTGGCTGTGTCTTCTGGGAGAGTACATATTGTGTTCTTCGACAACTGTTCAGTACAACCTGTATCCAGGCCAACAGCTACCTCATACCGCCAGGTATTACTTCTGCATACATTTTCCGTCGTCTCTTTTAAAACTCACTGCTTTCATCAGGCCTACAGTCCCGCCTAGCGGCTCAGCCAAGTGCCTCAGATTTGGCCACTGGCTGACATTGTGCACTTTTAATATTCTATTTACTTACTCACTTACTGCGATGCTGCTGTTCATTTCTTCGATGTTGGATGTCATACCAGCAACACTTCAGTGCTGGTGTATAAATGTTAGAATGGTTTTCTGTGTTTTACACACTATTTGCCATTATTTTACTTTGTAATGATAAGTTTGTGATGGTTGAGAATTGCACTCAATGGTAATGTCTCAATGGTAATAAGGTCGTGGAGTGCAACATTTTAACAGCTCCAAAAGATGTTAATCAGTCAAAGAAACATATACGCTTAAAGATGAGTGATGTTAAAAATATCCATATTCTTATGCTAGAGTTTGGATGACAAGCAATTGGAGGATGTTTAGTAATGAGAGGAGTGTATTGTATTGGTATTGACTTTTATACAAAACTTAATTTATGTCAGAGTTGAGTAAGTACTGATGTAGTTTACATAGTTTACTATGTGCCTTGGTAGGCTAACAGTCAGCCTGTCGGTCTAATGATCACAAGGTCACGGGTTTGACTCCTGGCCGTTCCATGATCAGGTAACAACCCTGACAAGTTGTTTATATACAAGTGCCTCTGTAACCGAAGCAATATAATTTGGAATTTGGTACTGGTCTAATCACTGGATAGTACAGGGTGGGCCAATAAACCGGACCTGTTTGAGCGTTGATGACTCAGCGATAGTTAGTGTTAGAAAGACGTGTGATACGTCAAAAGTTTCAGAATACTGTACAGAATCAATAACAAATTTGCATAGTGAAGCATTTAAATATTCTTTGCCTTATTTGCATAAATATTCGTCACACCCGAAATTCTGCCAAATTTGACTGTAACACATGGATTTAACATGGACATTTGACCTTTTATAACTTAGCGATGTTTATTGATGGAAAGGCGCGTAATATGCCAAAAGTTTCAAAATTGTGTACAGAAGAAGTGTTCAACTTGCATGTCTCAGCATTTAAATATTTTTTGCCTGATTCACACAAATCTGTTGCACCCCTAAAATCATGCTAAATTGGCAGTAACACATGAATTTAAGTTGATTTTCATTCAGCATACAGTGAAATATCAACAATCATTAACACATACGTTGAGTTTAGATGAAATTCAACATAGGCAGTTGCCCAGCTTTTGCACTTATAGCCGTCATCAGTCTTTTTAGGCAGCTGATCGATCACTGGAGTCAATGTGTTCAGGATCAGCTGAGCCCAGCATTTGATTAGCACACGTTTTAGCTAATCAGTTACTGAAATTTTGTGACCATGCTATCTGTTGCAATGCCCCCATACTGAATAATTCACAGAATTTAAATCTGGACTTTTTGGCAGTGAGTTTTTGAGTTCAATGAACTCTGGCACAAGGGAGTGCAGCCAAATGCCTAATTTCAGGGGTAATGAAGATTTAGGCAAATTACGCAAAGAATATTTAAATAATTTGCTATGCAAGTTCGGCCCTTTTTGCTTACAACATTCTAAAACTTTTGACATATCGCATGCCTTTTTATGGGTAACCATCGCTGAGTTATCAATGCTCAGACAGGTCCGGTTTTTTTGGTCCACCCTGTATATTTAAGGAGTCTGCCCTACTGCCCGTATAACAGTGCTGTGTTTGTAGCTCACTGTGGGTTCGACAGGTGACTATTGTAGGTGATTTTTGTTTAGATTACTACGATGGTGACTACTGTAAACTGGACAAGGATGATGCTGGTCTGACATGGGATGCTGTCAGCTTCACGTTTCTTCTCATCATGTCACGCGTCTACAAAACCTGGTACTTTCAGCATGTCAGAACAGACCTGGAGATCAACAGTGAGCTGGCTGCACGGTATGTATTGTATTATACGGATTAATGTCTAATGTGCTGCTGCTGCTGCTGCTGGCACTTGTTTATTTAACGGGCTTGTTTTCTAGTTTTTTTTGGTTTAATTTTGCTTCTTCGAATATTATAAAAAATTTTGTTTATGTTCATAAATATTGCGATGAAACATGTTTGTTTGCCCGCATATGCGTGGATCTAAGTGTTGCTTTGCTTTTAGTACACTTCATGCTTTCGAGTATGTTAAAGGCTGAGAGGTTAAAGGTTGTCTGTAGCTGTTAGTGATAACCCATCTCAGAGCTATGGAGCATTACCTGCCATATGGGATCTCCTGCCATCCAACACAGGTGAATGCACTGCGCCTTGAATTTATCCATACAGGCCGATACTTGATTTATAGGGTGTTTACATGATCCAGCAAACGTCGAGCATTAGCACGTGTATTGTGAATACATATGCTGGAAGTTTGCTCCACGTTTGCTGGATCGTGTAAACACCCCGTTACCTATCTCGGAGGGATGGAAGACTTAAGTTGATGACACATTGACCATTTTCTGGCGCCGGAAACAGGCGCCAGTCATCTGGTGCCAGAAACCATGACACACTTTGCCAACAAATGATACTGGCAGAAACAAAACAAAAATGAATTCCGATTTTGAGAATTTTGAGAATGATGACGTTATAGCTGCTGTTTTAGTACTCATGTTGTTCAAAAAATCCAAAAGAAAAGCAACTTAAACGAAAGTGATGGGAAGAAATTCAACATGTTCAATCTGGCGCCGGTTTCTGGCACCAGAAAAATCTGGTACCAGAAGAGTATGGCACACTGACCAGTTTCCGGTGCCAGTCGACTGCTACGAGAAACAGGCGCCAGAAACTGGCCAGTGTGACATCACCATTAGTTAAGCGTGATGTTGGTTACATACTGAGATGTTTACAAACAGTCATTCATCCAGGTAGATGGATGATGGATATCAGACTGAAAGTTGAACTCGCATTTTTTTATCGCAAGGCCAACGTCTGAACCATTATGCGACCAAGCCACCCACCCAAGTTGTTGTCGAAAGAGAGAGAAAGTTGTGAGGTTGTAGAGTTGATAATGCAAGCTGTTGCTGTGCAGAGGTACAAAGATCATCAATGAGGCACTGGTAATGAGAGTACAGCAGCGCAATGCACATGAAGCTTACGTTGTCAACAAGATCAAGAAGAAATTGGAACGTATTAAGCTTCGTCAGCAGCGCCTGGGCAAAGTTGTCGAATCAACAGACCACTACATCGGTTGGTCCTGTCGCTGCTGCTTTTGACTTTCCATCTGCATCTAAGTAAGTAAGTAAAGTGGCATAAGAGCTGCAGTTTAACAGTTAGCCACATTGTCCTGCATTTACAACCAGAAATGTCTTTAGCAGTCGCTTAAACTGTTCAAAGCCAATGTCAGTTTGTCTCCGATGAGCTGGAAGGTTTTCCACAGTCTCGGACCTACAGCAGCAAAATATCTGTCTCCATAGCTGCTGTAAGTCTGTGTGATGACACATCCTTGAGTTGGCAGAACGCAGCTGACAACGATCTTCGTCGGAGACCAGCTGACAGTCGGCGGCCAAGTCGTCAGCTGGAGCCGTGCTGGACAGTGACAAGTAGACCACGGTGGCCACCTTGAAGTCCACTCAACACTGAATCAGAGGCCAAAGCAACTCTTGTAGCACTGACATTATGTGGTCATAGTACTTAGCACCTGATGCCAAACTGCCGTCCATCTGGCAGTGTTCTCTCTCTTTTAGTTCTCTAGCAGTTGGATCCCGTCATTAATGCATAGTCAGCAATGATACCCCTAGTGTCTGCTTGAAATCTCCACAGATCAGCAAGTGGTGTGTCAGATGGAAACAGTTGTAGTGTCTGTATCTTTGTTTATGTTCCTTGTGAGACTGTCATGGTGTGCAGATCAATTCGAGTAGATCATAGTGCTGAACTAGTGTGTTGTAGTTGTTGTGCTGTGTTGTAGTAATCCGTTCTGGCGACTACTACATGTTTGATGACATCAGTGACGATGAGCTTGAAGTTCAGACCGAAGCTTCTGATGAGCTGCCTGATGATATACAGCTAGAAGAAGAACAGAAGAAACCTGGGCCTCTTGAGGTTAGAATAACAACATTCTGTTCATGAACCATTTAAGCATTTACCGATCATTGTCTTTGTTTTGCTTAATTATCATTAAATTATCATGTTTTAAAAGGCTGTCGTTTGCAAGATTTTATTCTGTATTTTAGATGTGTTAGAATATGTAACGACGCCATATCCCATCATGTTTGCATGCACACATGCTGATCAGATACTGTTCATGTTACAGCTTCACTTTATTTACTTAAACAGCAATCATACATGAGAAGAGTTTATTTTCTAGATAGTTGCAGAATTTATTCAGATATAACGTGGTCTGACTAAACATCGCAGATCACCACAGATGACTACAGATCAGTACAGATCATTACAGATCAACTGAAATGGCAAATGTTGCTTTAGTTTTTGAATTTCAGATCGATATATCGCATCACAAGGTTAGGGTTAGGGTTAGGGGTAGGATTAAAGGTAGTGTTATGGTTGGAATTAGAGTTGGGGTTAGGGTTAAGATCTGGGTGATATGTGGTGCCATACATCGATGGGAAGTTTACAGACTTGAACAATATCTGCCATCTCAGATAATCTGTGGTGATTTGTGGTGTTTAGGCAGACCCAATGTAACATAGTTACAATAACATTAGATGCTAACAAACTCAGCCATGTAATAATGATAGTATTGAGTTACTTCCATTTTGGCTCTTGATGTTCATAAAGATTTTGAAAGTTACCATTAAGCATCTGTAGTCATTTGTCGATTTGTAAGTGATGTTGATATTGCTTTACATTTTTTAATGGCTGATTTATGTTTTACTAGCTGACAAAATAATATCTTGGCATATATAAGGACGACGCAGTTGACTTGGCTCAGAACCGTCCACTCTGGAGATTGATGTCTACGTTCGGCGCTACGCACTCTTAGTGGTGCTTGCCAGAAATGATGATGATGATGATGTTTGCAGTTGGTGCTGCAATTCTGAGTGTTTTCATCATCTCATCAGATGTGTTTGTGTATGGCAGCTGATCAATGCTGGTATCACGAGTGGGGCTAAGGGTGCGTTGGACCTATGGCGTCGTCAGAGTGTCACTTCACTTGAGTCGCCGGTCGCCGGATCAACAGAAGACGTTGCAGCCGCTGATACAGCCAGTCCGGTCAGTACCCAATTGTGTTTATTGCATTCTGACATCGTTGCATTATAACTTTTTGAGCATTTTTATGATTAGTCTGTATTCTGTGTTTTTGTTTTCTTTCTCCATCTGTATCAGCACTGACTCTGTGATGAGGAAATAGAAAGATGGATGCATTTATTAAGCAATCTGAAGTCTCTCATTGTGTGATGATTTTCAGTAGTTTTTGCACATCTGTCGTTGTTCTTCGGTTCACTCCATTACTTGGCAACTCAGCTCCCCCTTAGGCTGCCTGTGGGGGGAACGTGGGGCACACATATCTAAGGCCCAAGGATTCAAATGCCGTGGTTGGGGTCAGTGGCTGTGCAACACAGAAGGTGCCAGAGGGGTATGACAGACAAACAGACTAGACCACGCTAATTCTCTTCTTTTCAGCACCACTCAGAAAAATATCAACCGTCTTCAGTGCGTCCAAAATACACTTGCCAGAGTTGTTGCCAGTCACGCTCTCCGTCGTGGTACTCGCTCATCTGATATTCTGCAGGATCTGCATTGGCTCCCAATTGATCAACGCATTGAATTCAAACTTGCCACATTGACATACAACATTCTCAACTCCTCTCAACCTGCTTATCTACGTTCTCTGCTCAATTATCACACTCC
>Ga0056128_1008340_pt1 | contig 13059 bp, 7 predicted proteins | sample WorMetLIZISLAND2_FD_71113 | JGI IMG/M metagenome (GOLD analysis project Ga0056128, IMG submission 71113) | Marine gutless worms symbiont microbial communities from Max Planck institute for Marine Microbiology, Germany - Olavius geniculatus... ...
GTGTTTACACGATCCAGCAAACGTCCAGCATTAGCACGTGTATTTTGAATACATTTGCTGGAAGTTTGCTGGACGTTTGCTAGATCGTGTAAACACCCCATAACAGACACCTGAGGTGTAATAACCCACAAAAATACCGGCCGCATACGGGGGCTCGTCAGGGAAAATGCTAAAGAGTTCTGTCTAGTGTAGCCTAACTATGGACTGTTTACTTAGACATTAAGCGAGAACGACATTTTTGCACAGATGCACTTAGTCCCCACTAACTGAAGCAAAATTACATTAACACCGTTTTCCGGACAAATAATTCAAAACTCTCAATCTGAAGAGCGCAGGGTCACTAAAATCATGAAATATTCTGTACGCATGCGGCGTTCGGTAATAATATTTAGCGCAAAAAGTGTAACTGTCAATGACAAGCCTAAAAGCGCTATGTTTAAGACAGATAGAGTAGGCCTATAGGTTAGCTTAGAGAATACGTAGCACGGCACATCACTGGCACGAGTTGCCAGGGCGCAACACTGACGCGTGACGACATTGACAACGTGATCGATTGCCGACGATCATTTTCCGCTCAGTTCATATTACTGTCGAACATCAAGCAAAAGACATCGCTTTTCTACTGCAGCTGCCTGTCCCGTACCATGCCACGCTCTGTCTGTCTGTCTGTCTGTTTCACTGCCTGGGTTGGGTGTGTGCCGAAATGTACGTTTACTTTGATCACTGGAGGGACTCGGAATGCTGGTTCTCGACGGTGATGAGCGGGTGGGCGTGTCGGTAGGCAGAGCTTAGTAACCGAGACACATCGTCGCGTAATTTTAATTGTCTTGACTATACTAGGCTAAAATGATCGATCAATTAGACGTGTCCTCTAAGCTTATACTGCCTCTAGGATTTTTTTGTCAAAGTGTAGTGCCTTTGACAATGTTCAAACCCGTTCTCTCGCACGACACGAAACATACAATCTGTGACAGCCGTACAGGGAAGTGTGAAACCGTCATTCCGCGACAGTGCCGTGGGTTGCTATAGCCATCCGCCGTGTCATCTTGTAGTCCGTCAAATGCTTCTTTTTCTTTTATTAAACACTGACTGATCAGCGTTCCGAGCGTGATGGGCGGATACCGATATCGTCTCGAAACACCGCAGTATCGATATCGTTAGTACTGTATATCAATAGAGCCTTGTCAGCATGATATTGATAATCTTTATTCACACAAAAGCAGCGTAGAATGAAACAGAGACAGATAGAAAGTAAGACAAACAATAAACCTAAGCTATACAAACATAAAAAGCATACCAAACACAACCTTAAACTGTCCATGAGAAAGTTTACTTACAGAATAAACTGAACATAATTCGTTAAACTCAAAAAAGCCAAACACATCGTAAAAAATGTTGTGAACAGAAATAATATGAGAATATGAGAAATAATAGGAGTACTTTGTTTAAACAGAAAACATAATCTGCGTAAATCGTATCCATTTTAAAATCGTATGTTGGCCATCTGATACGACACATCAACAGCGAGTGGGCCACTTTGAGTCACGCGGTTATTAAACGTATGGTTGGCGAGTTGGGTCAGCGTCAGTACGCGCATGCTTTCGTGTTGGAGGACATTTTGAGAGCATGCATGCTGTAACAAAGTTGGTGTGATGTGACATGTGTGATTTTTGAAGACAGGACTCAAGTTTTACCGCAGATGTTTCTTTTTTTCCTTTCAACGCGAGATCTTCGAGATGCGTCGGCCGATCGGCGTGACGTTTTGCACGGTGATCGGTTCTAGGCCGAATTTTATAATGCCGGTTGAAAAAATTTCAGGAGGGATCACCCCCAACAAATTTTAGGGACCAAAAACATGCAAAATTTGGCCCGATTTTGGTCGACTTCAAACTTCGACCGCAAATATCTCCGGAATGGATGGAAATATTCAAAATCGGTTAAGTACTTCATCTACCACAATTCCTCCGGCGTTCGGCAAAAAAAACTTTGGTTTGCAAATTGCGGAGATCTCGATGTGGAATCATACCCACCCAAATCGACTTTCAAAAGACCATATTTTGGCCCCTAAGGGGTGCTGCACCCCCAAATTTTTACACGCGATAGAGAATGACCAAGTCTCGCTCGCACACCTTCAATGGGGACAGGAGTCTCCCTTACCAATTTTTTTCAAAGGGGGGTCCAAAATTGGCTTAAATTTTAGCGAAATTGCCACAATAATTTTGAAGCCAAAACGAATAGCCTAATGAAATTTTGCCACGTGACGTAATGCTAAGTGGGGGTGATAACGCAAGTACAACTTTTTGGGGGGGAAGCACCACCCCCTTACAATTTGGGATAGCGAAAAACGTCCAAAATTCGGCGCGAATGTTTTTTAGAAAGTTTTCTACAAAGTTCTAGAATTTTTTTAGAAAAATTTTTTTCTAGAAAGTTGCAACAACTTTCAACTTTAAGCGCGATTATCTCTGGAACGGATGGAGAAATCGGCAAGCAGTAAACTACCTCCATCCCGCGTTGAACAGAAAAAATTGATGAACTTTGGTCCACTAACGACAACGGTTAGTTGGCTAATGTCTACTTACCCTAAGTCGACACTGCGCGTTCTGCGTATGCTAATGCGTTTGAGTTCGGGCCACGTGACTTTGCTACGAGGGGAATGTGAGCCCCTTAAATTGTCCCCCCAATCAGACTTAGGGCGCCGGACGGACTCACGTTGGGCTTTGCTCCAAATTTCTAGTTTTCGTTACGTTTTTTGCGCGATTTCGAATTATCTTAATCGGCCAATATTTTACGGAGTTATTCAAAAAGTAATAGTGGCAGAGTTTTTTTGAGACACAGTGTATTCATGTTTGTCATGTTAATGCTTGTTAGTGCGAAATAGTTACTGTAGACAACCTACAGGAAGCAACTCAGAAACGCTTTATCCGACGGTATGCGGTAGGCCTACACTATTGCGACCACACACGAAGTCTTCTCGGCAAAAGGTAAGGTTTCCCAAGACAGTTGTTTCGGAGCAATAGCGCATTATTACTTAGTGCCAAATTACGTTGGTCGTCAGTAAAGTAAAGTAGTAAAGTAAAGTAAAGTAAAGTAAAATGTAAATTTATATAGCGCATATTGTTAAAATTAACCTCTAATGCGCTACTATCCTTTAACGCCTTTGCTTCCTATAGTTGTCAGCGGAACAATCATTGCATTTTTCGGAATTTCGGGTCGTCCGTCGTCCGGTTCGTGAACGTGTCCGCGTAAATATTATCAGTTTGGTTTTAACGTCAACCCCTCACCTTTTTTGTGAGTGTGTCAATGCAGTAGGCCTATGCTGGACTCGCCCTTGTAGTGCATGAAATATATCGGTGCAGCTGAGCAATCGTTGTCAAATGCAATAATCCCACCTACAGAATAGCGCCTCTGACCTATGTGTCTGTCTCTCTGAACATAATTCCCCCTGCAGTCCCACGGAATCCCCCTCAGACAGAATCCGTCGTCAGCCATAACGTTGTGGGTTAAAAAAGTAGGCGAGCAAGGAGTTGCAATTTTTACACAAACAATGCGAACTTCGGAAAAAATCCAACAGTCAGCTGCAAATTTCAACAGAGAAGGTAATTGGTGCTTAAATTTTACTTTTTTTTACCCTAAATCTTTTCAAATAAGGGTTTTGAATCCCAAATTTGGCACTTTTAGACATAAATTTTCTGACAAAAGATTTTTCGTCAATTTTCCGACAGGCCCGCTTTGCTTCCTTTGCTCCCCTGCCACGAGCCAGTACATGCTGCTCAGATTATATCGACACTTCATCCATCATGGGTAGAAAATCCAGGTTTTCTAGAAAAAAAGGTTTTAGGTTTCTAAAGGTTTTCTGAGGTTTATAACATTTTTTAGGTTTTAGCGTACAAAGAAAACATGTCACTTAATTTGAAGATTTAGGACGACACATAACAGTACACCATTCTCCATGTCATATCGCTTATGTTGACAGAATGACGTTGTGATGCCAGAACTTAAATCGCGATTAAAATATGAGACAATTTAATTTTTATTATAAGTTGTACAACAAATAAACAACAATAACAACCTCAAAACGTAACATATAGTCTTTTGAAATTTTTAAGTTAAAAAATAAGACCTTTTTTAGACCAGTTTTTCTGCCCAGTGACCCACACAACTATTCGGCGTTGAATTACGACTCGAGCTGAACCTAATTTCGCGTTTCTCTCACACTGGAGTCATTTTTATTTTCTGTCCATTAAGCTGTACGCCATATGATATTTTAGTTTTTTTTCGACGATTTGCTCGAAACGTATTACACACACCATGAAAACGGGCAGATTTTGGCAGCTAAGGGGTTTTGTCCTTAAAGAGATGTCCTATAAGAGGAGGCTATCCAGAGGAGTTATGTCCAGGGAGGCGGCCGTTCGTTTCCTGGCTCCTTATGAACGTGTGCTGTGATCTAAATGAGTCTCTGGATAAAGTGATCATTCAACAATACTTCACAGCTGTATCATCGCTCATATACCGCAGCATATCATATAATTCTGGTCAATGATGTGCGCTGCAATTTGTAAAACGCTCGTACACAATCGTGAATGCCGCGCCGTTCATCTGCTGTAGCCTATATTGTGAGCACATTCAGTCGACTGTAAGCTTAAGGATATATTTCGGTTTGTTGCTTTCATTTGTTTAAGCTTGCAAAAACAGTTACTTTCTGCCTCGATCCCTAGTATAGCTCCTGCACTTGGCTGAATTTAACTGCTATGTTATTGTTAAAATATAGATAAACGAAAAAAATACGCTAGAGACTGTTAAATAATTTCGTGAAATTTTTCAGATGTTCACTGACAATGTATTTTCGTATAGCAAAACTCTTGCGAAATTTTTAGCGAACAGTGAGCATACAAGAAAAGACGTCGACGGCATAAGCCTGCTATGCGGCCATTCGTCCACTTGCCGAGTACACCAATTTTAGTTTTTCTGCGCCTTTTAGTTGTGGAGTTAGAAGCCAGCTATCGTACGGACAGACAGGCGGACGAAGAGATGGATGGGCAAGATACGCAATGCGGCCTATGACAAGAGTGTCTGGCAGCAGACTTAACTGATCTCATTGTCAGTTAAATAAAAAAAGAGAAAACAGACCAATTCCATTTTCCAGACTACTTTCTTTCTACTGACATCTGAAATGCCGGCTACAGACCTTTTCAATCACTGCCCTAACACTAATCGACGAGTAAGTAACGAGCACTCGATTGCGAAATTGTCCGACAAGAGCCTCACTAATCATCACGTGTCGGTGTTCTCAAGATGGATTTGCGTCGAGAACACCCGCTATTGGTCACGAATCCGTGTCACGTGATGTCAACCACGACCAATAACGATGCCATCCCATTGAATATGATGGATCTTTTGGAAAATGTATCGGACTTAATAGCAGACCGTTCGTTCGAAATGAAATCAGCGGACTGAATGAACGTTATTATCAGTCAACTGACAAACGGTCATTAATTTTTTTATTTTCATAATCATCATTCGTACTGCCAACAGCTGCCCAGAAAACGCCCACGTAGATACATGAATAAACAGATCTAATTTTTTACGCACCAGACATCCTCTGGTTTCACCCAAAACAGAGTGAACGGCAGCGTAAACGTTTAAGAGACATATATGTAAGCCTAAAGTTTGCGCCTAACACTCCAGGTAAAATTGAAAAATTTAACAAAAGTCTCATTTGCTGTCTTCCTTCTCTTCAAGACTTTCAGTCAAACGACGTAGCACACACCGGTGACTATGAACTAGGCCTACATTGTGAAAGTTACGCACCAGACCACGAAGAAAATACTGGCGACACATTCCAAACACGACTTCAATAAGCGAACAAACGAACAGCAACAAATGCGAGCAACAACAGCCTAGCAGTTGACGACCTCAGACAGTGGCGGAACCAGACTACAGAAACAAGTCTATTTGCTTACTTATATTGTATAGCTACTCTCGCGTAGGTTCCGGAGCCGATCCCGATTATAGGTGACAAATCATGTACCAGGCAATAGGCTGTCACTATTTTCCACGTGGTCCACACTTCATAACCGCAGAGCGTCACCGTCCTTGGGTTGGTAACAGATTATACTTTCCAGCAAAGTCTGAAGCCGAACCCCAGCCGCGAACACTTTTTACGCATTTTGGCTCTCAAATCGCATTTTAGAGTAACATCTTTAGTCGTTTAGTTGCAGTCAGTGCAGTGCAAATGACTGTGTTTGGTTGATATGTCAAGTAAAGTATCCCCTCCAGTTTAACTAACCAAACTTCTTCCAAAAAGTGGAGTGGATGCCTGTGGTTTGGTTTAGTGCAGAGAACCAGTCAGAACTCAAAAGTCATAAAAATTATAATATTATGCTTTATGATCGTTTGAATTACCGCGCCCCCTGCGTACACGCCAGCTGCGCAGGCCATGTAGTCGTAACTGACTGGGATGAAAATATTGCCTTTTCTCCATTTGATACAATAGTCTTTCGGCTAAGATTTTCGGCTGATTCCGTTGTTACGCCCGTTTTTTTTCTACCAAGAAACTTTTTTTCTGGTTCCGCCACCAAATACACAAAAGACATACTATTGTATACAAGTCACTGATGGACAACTTTCAAATGCCGTGTGCAAAGTATGACCCATTTGCCAATGAAAATGCAATCCCAAGGCTTGCTGAGCAAAAAATTTATTAGGACCGTCAACATGCTAAAAGCGCAATTCAAGTCGAATCACGACGTAGTTTTTGCCCAGCACTAATGTACAAATACAAGAGACGGAAACGATCTCGACGGAATGTGAATATGGAGCAATCGGCTTGTGAAACTTTGCCATTATGAAGCTAAACTATGGCTACTACAAAATAACAATACAGTACAATAAACAATAATAACCGTGACATGCATTCATATGCACAAATCAAGTATATACGATCGTCCATGTATATCAAACGACATAAAAATTGTCCAATAATCCGTGAAATATATGCCTGTGAACAAGTCACGATTCACGAAGGCTAGACATTATACGTATACTATAATGTACAGCGTTGTCTAATCAGCGACAACGAGATTTCATTTCGTGTTTAGTCGAAATGGCAGCTCTTTATTTCGTACTGTGCGATAAATGGCATGCGACATGCGATTTAGCTTGAATAATTCTTTTTTCTCTGTTTCTTATCTTACCTTTCCCTATTTGCTTTTATTTCTTAGATCAAAACCGTCATTTTCTCCGCCAAAAAGTGGCCGAAACTTTTTTTAGAAGCCTTTGCTTTTTTAATAGTTAACAAAGCTTGTAATTTCGTGGATTTATACAGCTTTTTATTTGAAGCCATTTTCTTTCCACATGCAGTGAAATGTAACTAACTGTAAAGTAAATTACTTTGTTAGCAGTGTTCGCGAGGAGGGGAAAGAGAGGCTAGCACCAAACAGTGAAACCAAAGTACAGTACTGATGACTCTCTTCCCCGCCCGTTTTAGCTTCGGACCTGCAGGCCAAGTTGTGTTCAGTCGAACCGACAGTCGGGTACGTCAAAGTCGACGCAAGTTCTGGCCAGTTTGACCACGGACTCGATTACAACCGAGTCCTCAGACGAGTCCGTGTACAGATCGCCTCCAACGTGGCGACAGGTTTCAGCGTAAACAACTCAGTCTCCTACCCTCAACGGGACGACGAACGTTCTAGATCCCGTAGTGTGGTAGAGTGTGTACGCATGGATGCGGGATGAAGCAAGGTCAACGTCATCACATTGCGGTTCTATATGCCTGTGTACGATCATTCCTGCAACTCCGCTCCCACCCCTCAACGGGACGAAGATTCCTGCAGAGCCTGGTCTGAGTTCAGAGCGCTCAGCTCGGTCTGAATCGGTCTGGCTGAGACACCATTGCCCAATGTGGCGACAGGTTCCCCAGACCACCCTGCGAGTCTGCCTGCCGCCACTCACGTCGTCGGGCCGCTCAGAGGCCAGCCACGCCAGGCTGCAGTTACACACTACTGGATTACCGATCACCGACAGTGTGCGTAGCGCCGAGGTCGATACCGGAAACGCGCAGCGCTCAAGAGACCGGAAGTTGTTGTCCGACAGGTCGAGATACCGCAGCGCCGGCGAGTGACGCAGCGCAGCTTCCGGTAAGGAAGTAAGCCGGTTTGCGGCAAGCGTCAGGCGTTTGAGTGACGTAAGACCAACAAAAGTGCGCGGCCAGACAAACTCAAGACGGTTGTCGTGAAGCATGAGGTCAGAGAGGTTGACCAGAGGCAGAAAAACGTTCTCGGGCAAGTAGTTGATGTGGTTGTTGGCCAGGGACAGACTCAGCAGGTTGGACAGCCCGTCGAACGCGCGGTCGTACAGGAATTCGATGACGTTCCCGGCGACGTTCAACACTCGCAGGTTGTTGACGTAAATGAAAGTGTCGCTATGCAGTGCCTGTACGTTCACAAATACACACAGAGTTCGTGCGTGAATCGTCACAAAAACGCCTCCACCCACCCACCCCAACTAAACTCTTCGGCAATTGTTTGCTGTGAAAGAAAACTGCCCAACAAAAAGAATTTATACCACGAAAGTCTTCCACTGCGAGATTTTAGATGGTAAAAAGTCTCCCTCGTCTGGGGTAAATAATCCGCCCTCCGCCGATATGACGGTTGACAACTGACAACAACAGTGCTGCTGTTAATGAGAATTATCAAACGGCTAATCTGTAACTTCGACATTATTTTAATCCTGCGTCAATCGCAGAGTCAACACGATGTATTCTGATTTTCGTTGCATAGACCTATAGGCATCATCAAACGACCGAAGGTCGTCTTGCTGTTGAGCACTGGCTATAAGCAAATAGCGCACGTAGCACAACAGACGGGAGTTGCGTTCGTTTTCTGGTGCTACTTGTCGATATCTTCGGCAACTTTAGCGAGAGCGAAAAGAGAGAAAAACAAAATGCTGTAAAGTTATTTTTTCACTCCGCAGAAATTATAACGGTGATTTTTTTCAATTGTGATCAATTCTGTCAAGCGAACGACGATTTAACTAACGCGCTAACTAAACAGTCTTTTTATTCATGTATTTTAAAATAATACTATTTAAAACAGAAACGTAGCATGCTGCTACCTGTATACGGTTGTACGGTATGTGTAGCGTTCTGAGCTCGATGAGGTTTCTGAACGCGTTCTTGTCGAGTTTAACGATGAAGTTTCGGTCCAGGTCCAGTCGACGAAGGTTCCAGAGCCCGGCCAGCGTGTCTGAGTCCAAGACGCTTAACTCGTTGTTCCACAGCATCAGTTCTCGAAGATTTGCGGCCTCGCGGAAGAATCGAACCGGAAACTCGGTGAGTCGGTTGCCCCAAAGGTGCAGCCGCGTGAGGGTGTCCATGCCGGCCAACAGGCGCGCCGGAAGTGACGTAATTTCGCATCCAGCCAGCTGCAGCTCCGCTAGGCTGGTTCCCTGGCCGTCCAGTGCCCCGGCCTGCACGCGGTCACCCAGTCGGTTGAAGTTTAAAACCAGCTTAGCGGTGCGCAGCTTGCCAAACGCACCCGCCGGTAGATCGCCGATATTCTGTCCGGGCATGTATACTCCCCGCCAGGTGAAGGAGGGAGACTGTGGGAACGGCGGAACAGTCGGCAGATTGTGACAATGAATCTCGTCGAATGTCGTACACTCGCATCTTGGCGTGATGTCGCTGACGTTATCCGAAACCGCAGCAGACGTCGACCCAGGGCAGCCCGACCACGCGACCCCGTGACCCAACTCCACTGCCAGACCACCGGATATGACGTCATGGATCGGCAGAAGCACCGGAAGTAGTATTAACAGGTGTTGGACGCCGACAGTCGTCGTCACCATGTTGGTTACGCCGTGACGGCCCGTCCGTTCAAACAGGTATACAAGATGTCGGCGTCGAGTGGTGACATAATATGTGGCCGGCCGTCCGGTTGCCGGGAGTCGCAGGCGTTAAGGGTAAGTTAGGTCACACATGCGACGATCACGCGAGATACCGCGCGTCATTTTTCCCACCGATGATGGCGACTCTTGCTTCTGAAGCGGTACTGTGGGCCTATCAGTCGGTCTGTTGTCGAGAGCGGCTCCATGCCCCATCCATGAAGAAACGAGCAGTTATGGGCAGTCACCATCGACAACGTGTCATGCGTTCTTGAGAACGGCAGTTGCCTGCACACGCAAAAGTAATATTTAAACACACGCGATGAAGACTTAAGCGGAGTTTCCATCCAACAAAACGCACGCATCATACGCAACTAACGGATGTAATGCAACTGACGTAGCTGGTCTAACGACCGCCTCTATCTTTGCGTTTTGGCCGTTGCGTCAGTTGCGTTTGTTACGTAGTTTTCTGGCGTTCATTGCATTGTTACGTACTTTCTTGCCTGCGTTGCGTACGCTGCGTGCGTTACGTTCGATGGAAACCCGGCTTTATATCGACATAAGATTACTACCGGGAATTTAAAGTTTTTCGTTATCACTGTGAGTGGGCTTGGCACATGCAAGCAAAGTTTACGGCTTCGTTTCCATGTCTTTTTATACGTTTAAAGTAAAAATTCAGACCTAGAAAAGTCATTAAAATCGGCAAATTTTTCACAGCGTTATTTTAGAAAAATAACATTTGCACAGTTATTTTCTGAGACACGGTGTAGAATTATAAAAACCGGGGCTCAAGTGGTCCCCCAGAAGCTAAAGCGTTTTTGTGAACTGAAACGTACACTTCGGTGTTTTAGCAAACAAAAGTGTACAAGATGTCAGCACGAGTGAGGGGCATGGCAAATTGGCTTAAGCGACTGTTTAAATTTGAATTGTTTGAATTTAAATTTTCTATTGTAATTGTGCATCACTTTGAGTGTGCTACGAGCTTAGTGGAAGAAAGTTCGTTGTTGTAGAAAAACAGCAGAACTATAATGTCCAACTTGCTACATTTATAGGAAGCAAGCACGTGTTGCTAAAGAAAGCTACAAAAATGCAGCAGATTATCATTCTAACCTTTCAGTGTCCGGCGTTGAAAGCGCGTATAGGAGTTTTCGCCAACCGTACGCGGCATGCCGCTAAATCCCGGAAACCGCAGACTCCAGTGCCTTCCTTAAAGGGCAGTAACGACAAGTAAGTAAGTAAAGACACTAAAGAATTTCGTCGTTTGATGTGCTACTGTCTCCGGCGTCGGTCCGTCGGTCCGGTCTCTAAGCGGAGATAAACAAGCAGCAGTCGTTGTCAGAGAAACAAGAAGACAGTGCGCCCGCCGTCTGTTGCAGACACGAGTGAAGAGCTACTGGGCTAATGTAGTCACTTCGTTGTCGTTGTCTATTGACGCCGGCCTTGGCGCGCACCTTGGCGCCTCGTTCGTCTGTCGTCTAATAGATGTCGCCACTACACGCTCGCAGCCCGGTCAACTCAGTTTCCTACCCTCAGCGGGACATGACGTTGGTTCCAAAGACCATATACCACACTGCACGGGTCGTCTGTTTTCAAGTAGTTATTCGTGTGTGCAGTTTCGTTTTGCTAGATGGTAACTAGATGTCGCCAGCACACGCTCGGTCGTCACTGCACTGCGGTGACTACTGTTGCACTAACGCAGTAGTTAGTGCAGTCACCGAGTCGCCGACGCGACGGCTCTTTTGAGTCGCCTCACAGTCACGGCTCCGTGCCGACACATCATCACCGTCGGTGATGCTCCGGTCGTAGTTTGTACTATGGAAGCGATCACAGGTCTTAAACCTTAAACCTCCATGCACCGAAACTGATGCTGCCATGACGAATGGCAGCGGCAGACACTAGTGCCGTTTAGTTACGGGAAAGACGTGCAGTCGCAAACACCGTGCGATGCGCCATCACTTTGACGCTCCCTGACAACGCGTAGAACGATGTTTTTAACCTTTCTGCTACAGCGGAACCCAGTACAAGCGTGAAGATTACTTACGAAACCCACGCGTTGATCCTTGAGTTCAGCGGCGTAGGCGAGATTGAAGGTTCAAGGGATCTGGAGAACCGACGTCTTTCAGCGGTATCAAGGGGCGGAACTCCTGTGGGAGCCTGGCAGCAAAGCCCCCAGTAACTGGCGAAAAAAGTAGGCAAAGATGACCAATTATAGCATAAAATTTGACCGTAATCCATATCTAGCAACTTTACTTCAGTCCTTTCTAATCCAAATAAGACTAGACGAGGCAATAGGCTGAATTTTAAAAAAATCTATTATCTAATATTTATAGGAAATGTGGCTATTGCCGCCTGCGATGCTTTAAAATTGACACATTTACATTAAATTAAAACATTTTTTCGTTTAAACGGGAGCATCTTCAGCGTGACAGGATAATTCTACAGTTTTACGCGCGAAAGAAGCTACTGCTTTTAGCGCGTCTTAGCCATCGCAATTCTGTCTGTCCGTCTGTCCGTCACTCGGGTGGATCAGTCAAAAACGGTGCAAGCTACGATTATCAAATCTTTACCATCGGCTGCCTGGAAGACTCTAGTTTCAGGGACCGTAAAGCTTTTCCACAAATTCGAAGGGGGTCATCCCGAACGAAAGCGCTAAATGAAAGAGGGGTGGGCAAAATTTGCGATTTTTGGCCAATAAGTCACTGTATCTCAGTAACGGTGCCAGATAGGGCCTAGGTTACTATTAATCACTAACAGGAAGTCGTACACTGGCTCTCGATTGGCGCCGAATTCAATGACCTCGAATGACCTTGAACGCCAAAACAGGGGGTTTTATGAATTTTTTGGCGATTTCGGGCTAGACGCAAGTCTATATCATTCACAAGTTGGCGCCACAGAACTATCGTTATGCCGTCCAGATAGAGAATTTAGTATTTGTATATTAACTTAACGTGAACACCCCAATTTTCAGCTAAACTACTGAACCGTAACTGCTATGGGCTTTCGCGCGTCTCGTGAGCATTAGCTCATATTTTTTGTTGCCTTTAAATAAATAAATGTACGAAACATTAGTTTATACACTTGTTAACGGCAACATTTAAGGACTTGCACATCGAAAACAGCAAAAATTACAAAAGGTGATATTGCCCGCATCACACTGACTGCGTGTCAATGTGCTGCTGA
>Ga0056128_1008341_pt1 | contig 13058 bp, 7 predicted proteins | sample WorMetLIZISLAND2_FD_71113 | JGI IMG/M metagenome (GOLD analysis project Ga0056128, IMG submission 71113) | Marine gutless worms symbiont microbial communities from Max Planck institute for Marine Microbiology, Germany - Olavius geniculatus... ...
GTCCAAGAAACAATACAGCTAACGACAACATGGCTTCACGCCCACCAACTGAACTAGCTTCAAGCGATGAAAAGAACAGGACTGTACCAGTGAAACAGAAAACAATCGAGTGTGTTCAAAACGTCCACGGACTCTCCAGATGACTACTATAACATGACAGTCTATTACAGCGACGGCAGCATAATTAAAACCAATAAAAAATGATAAAAACAGAGCTGCCGTGAAAACACGTCAATCAGATACGCCACCTAGCGACCAGGCTCTTCTTTTATGTTGCCACTGCTACTTGTGTCTGCTGCTAATGTATGGCATGTATGACGTGCTATACCAGCACAGTGACTTTGACTAGTGTTATTTTTTGTACACATATTGCAGTTGATAGTTGTTTATTACGTTGTTTGAGATTCATTTTTAAGTCACTGGAATCTCAGTTATGATGAAGTTTGATTTATCAAAGACGTGAGCTTTTTACTGGGTCAATTCATAGATTGATTTGTATTCCAAACGTGGAAATCAGTCTCTGTTCACTGATCCTGTTGGTTGTTACAACTTTACGCATCTGCCAACAGTAGAAATGTTCAAAAACGCTGCACATAGAGTGAAATTATAAGTCATTTTGTATCTGCATAATTACAGTGAAAAAGTTTGTTGTAAGTAAGATTTTCAATGCTTTATTATCTCAAGCGTTCAATACAGAGTTGTATAACCGTCACCATTTTTGCTGCTCGTTTGTTTATACTTGACTTAATGATCTGGCATGTATATAAACTGGAGTCTCATCTAGTCATGAAGACATTTAAAATGGTGACGTTTGAAATGCATTGAGCCTGGTTGTAGCATTTCAGTGATGTTAGAAACTTAGGCTAGTTCAGTTTTTTTGTGATCCTTATTTGATTGCTTGCTTTTTACGTGCGAAAGCAGCTACTGCTTTCAGCGCGTCTTAGCAATCGCAATTCTGTACGTCTGTCTGTCCGTCCGTCTGTCTGTCCGTCCATCCGTATGTCCGTCCGTTCGTCACACGGGTGGATCATTCAAAAAACGGTGCAAACTAGGATCACCAAATCTTCACCGTCGGCTGCCTGAAAGATCTAGTTTCAGGAACCGTAAAGCTTTTTCATAAATTTAAAGGGGAGTCACCCCGAACGAGGGCGCTAAGTGGGAGGGGTGTGGGTAAAATTTGCAATTTTTAGCCAATAAGTTGCTGTATCTCAATAACGGTGCAAGATACAGTCTAGGTTAATATTAATCACTAATAGGATGTCGTACACTGCCTTTTGATTGTCACTAAATTCAATGACCTTGGATGAACTTGAACGCTAAAATAGGCGTTTTTATTTATTTTTTTTAGCAATTTCGGGCTGCGAGACACATTTCTAGAGCAAATTGAGCCGAAACAAATTGAGATAGACATGGACAAGCTGCATATGAAATTTACAGCATTGAACGTAGATTTCGATGGTCCAAGTCTCGATTTTCTACGTTCAAGGAAACCTGCGCATGAGGGCATCAAAGTGCGGTACTCTTGTAAAAGTCGTTATTTTACTGTTGTTGCCAGTGTCTTTCGTCAAAATGGTTGCTGCCTATCACAACAAGCACTAGTGATGAGCTTTTCAGTCGTATCAACATACTTTGAAAGACCATGAACTTCCAAAATAAGGCATTTGTATTGATTTTTTGCGATCTCCAGCTGGAGCGCACACTTCAAGAATGAACTGCGACGAAATGGCTGGAGATAGACTGACAGTTTGTCAAAAGGAACTGCTATAGGCTTTTGTGTGTCTCGTGAGCATCAGCTCAAATTTCTTGTTTATTTGCATTATCAGTTTTTACCAAAGTTTGTGACTGTGTGTATTCGAAACATATTTCTGATTTAGTATGATGTAATTTTTGTACAGATGTGTCTAAAGAGTGCTCATGCATGTCTTGGTAAGTATGTTACAAACTTACAACTGAGTACTCAATCATAGGATCGTGATCTTTTTTTTTGTTTGATTATAATAATAACTGTAATAATCTTTACCTCCGCCAAGGAGGTTATGTTTTTGCCAGACTTTGTTTGTTTGTCTGTCTGTCTGTCTGTCTGTCTGTGTGTTAGCAAGATAACTCAAAAAGTTATGGACGGATCTTTCTGAAATTTTGAGGGTATGTTGGGAATGGCACAATCTACCAGTGATTCAATTTTGGGGGTGATCCGGAAGGAATCCTGGATTTTGGATCACTTTGAAATTTTCGTTACCATTGCTTTCAATTAGGGAAATTGCTGCAAAACCAAAGATGGTGCTGCCACCTGGCGAACAGCATTGCCTTGGCGGAGGTGTGCGGGCTCTGACTGCTTTTTTTGTTTTTAACTGCTTGTAAACCTTTACTACCAGGGTAAAAAATAATAATGATAATAATGCAAGATTCATATAGGCACCATTGAATTTGAAAACACAGAGGCACTTGACTGTCACATAGCAGCGTTGTACTGATATGCCTTATATTTGATATTTGAATTTAAGAACTAGTTTATCCTGATAGCATTAGTAATGATTTGGCAGTTGTCCCATCAATTACTACCAGGCCAACTCAGCTTTCCATCCCTTTGGGATAGGTAAATCGAGCACTGGCCTATCTGGCTGGGGTTAAGGCAAGGCACATTCACCTAGAGGTGTCTGGTGGCAAGTGTGATCTCATTATGTCAGATGACGCTTTATACCTGTGTGATGGGTTTCTCATGAAGAGCTTACACAATCTTTAACCTTTAACCTGGTATTATTGTCTGCTGTCTAGGGCAGATATACACTTTTTCGCAATTAAAGGTTGAGGGTAAGGCCATCTATAGTTGATTTGTTGCATTGCAATAGAATATCTGATCTCATAGGCCTAGTAATGTACAGGTAATAGGCTGAAACTGTGTGTACGCTGTGTATATACTGACTGTGTGTAGCCTACTTTGTTTTGTACAGCTGCAGACATGGCTGCAATGGCTGACCAGTCACTGGACATAGCAGATGAGGTATAGTTATTCTATGCTGGTATAATTATTCTGTGCTACTTATCTACAGTGCCAAGCATTTGTCTAGCAATCTGTCTTTCGTTTTCTGCCTGAGTAGTTGGTTTATAAGAAGCGATTATGTAACTTAATAAAGGTTACAGGTTAAAGGTTGTGTATAATTCTTTATGCAAAACCAATTGCAAAGCTTTGCAGCGTCACCTGCCATATGGGATCACACAACCACCAGCCACCCAAGACAGGTGAATGCCATAATTCCAGCCAAACAGGTTGGTACTCAATTAACCTACCCCGGAGGGATGGAAGGCTGACTTAACCTTGCCTTAGATATTTTTATCTTTTTACATGATACGGTATAACAAGCTTACGTGAGATGCAGCCTTCCACTTAGCTATGCACCGGTTTTGAATTTCAGTACAAAGTCCACTTTTACATTGGTATTGGTGCCATGATGCTGCGGTCGTGACACTATGAGTTTGCAATCTAGCGACGGATCAGACAACTAACACATGACCTGCACAAAACTAAGACACATGTTCTAGGAGTCATATAAAAACATAAGCATAATATACAACATAAGCATAATATAACATAACACCAAAAAACTATAGGCAAGTTGAAAGTCCATTTATGTGAAGAATTAACGTTTAGATAATTAAACGATTTATACTATTAAATAATAATACATATATATATCCATAGATATCCATATCCACGGCAAGCCTGTTGATAAGTCCTAGAAATTTATTTCATGTCTACAGCATGAACCCTGTGCACAACCTTCAATCTTTTAAGCTTTAATCCTGTTTGTTTGCAGTTGTTGGATCAGCTGCGGCTGCTGCTCAGGCCTGCAGTAACGAACGCTGCAGATGCTGCTAATGTCAGTGAAACTTCACTCATTGCCAATGCTGAGAAACTGCAAGACTTCGATCACAACCTCTTCAAGTGCCTCTCTTTCAGAGCAGAATCTGTTAGTGGTAGATTTTTTAAAAATTTAACATCTGTGTGATAATTTTTTGGGGAAAAAATTTTGTATAAAATAGAAGTCAGAAAAACATGCCAGCAAACTTTTGGCCAGGTATTTGCTGAATGTTGATCGATTTTCCAAATTTTTATTACAATACTTTGTGGATATATTTCCAGTTGAATTTGATTAAAGATCTCACCCCATCATTTGCTTGAAATTTAGGATTTTTTAACATGCAGGATCAGATCAACTGGCAACCTGGCCTATCTACATCATTTCATCCAGGACTGTTTACAATCCTTTGCTATTTTTAGCATAAAAATATTTAATACTACAAAATTATTACATCACATGGCACTCTCTGTCAAATTGGTAATAAAAATTGCGCAATCTGATACTGATAATCACCATAATATGTAACAATTAATGTATCAATCCGTACACTGCGATTATCAAACAAACTGTTACTTACTGTACCTCGGATAACGCTAGCATTGTCAACAAAAGCGTTCAGAATTAACGTTCCTTCTATATGGAACTTCACTGTCATATAACGATAGACTTGTCATGCCTGTCGGAACTATCAAGCGTTATTTAGAGAGCAAATTGTTTGATATTGCCCACTGTACACACACATATGTGATTTGACTGGTCTTTCATTAGTTTGTTCAGTGATCTATTGACATTGTTTGTAGTCCTATGCACAAGGGCGTCATCAGCACAGTATGGAAATGATTCATAAAGCTGAAAAACTGCTTCCCAAATTGTCCAGTAAGGTAATTACTGTTGTCACTCAATGTAATATTAACGCTTTATTTATTCATTTAGCGGTGTTTATGTTCACATGCAATAGAAACATGCAGTGTGTGAAATAAAATCACGTCTGGTAAACACACCGCTAACAGTTGACGGTAGTTACGATTGACACAGCACATATATAGGGTATGCCAAAAAATGACCCACCTTGTTTTTGTCAGAACTTCATCAAATCTCCACCAAATTTGACAATTTTTTTGCGCACAGATAGCCAAGATGATAGAAATATGTAAAGTATACTCACTGTTTACTTTATGTAGTTTATGTCAATGCACTACCGTGTAAAATGCAGAGGCTCCAAATTGTTGCATAATGCTCAGTTGTTGTCTCCGTAAAAATGTTAATGACTTAATTGAGCACACAATAAACTAAAATGTGATTTATTTAGCAGAATTATAAGTTTGTGTAACAACTTGCTTCTAGATTATCAGAATATATGCCCAAAGTGTATACAATACAATACAATACAATGGAGAATTTACAATGGCTTAGACGTGACGCCACAGCTGATAGCAGCATTAACGATCAACTGATCAAAATGCACAGCACTCATTCATGGATAAAATGTGTTTTAAGACCATCAATCAGTTATTTTGTTGTTTGCTATTTTCAGCATAAAAATATTTAATACTACAAAGTTATTACATCACATGGCACAATTAGAGTAACAATTGTCATCATCATCAACATCAGCAGCAGCACGAGAGACCGGACAAAGGTCACTCAAAGGTCATGCACTAGGCCTACAGCTTGCAGCAGAGTAAACAGCGAACGGACACATGGAATTCGTACATACTGTAGTACCTGAGAGGAAAATAGGGATGTCGCAACACAGCAAACCACAGTTATCCTCTTTGGAAACAAACGATTCATTAAGATGCACAATTAGCCACTGTGTCTAACTATAGCAGTTGGTTTAGCCATTGACTCACAGAACAGTTGCAAGTTGTTCCTGATGATGATGTTTCAGATTGGCGTGCTTGCAAGTCTGTGCTACAACTGTGGTGTCGACAGTTTTCAGAAGAAACAGTTTCAAGAGGCAGCTTCATGGCTCAAGGAAAGCTTCAGTATAGGGAAGATTGAGAATGCTGTCAGCCCCGCAGACCAGGCAGGCAATATCTGCTCTCCTAGTAAAAAAGATAAAAAGGTAAAGGTCGTCAATTTGTATAGCGCGTCGTCGCAAACACGCCTCTAATGCGCTTTTGTCACTAACCGGAGCTGCCGGTAGCACAGCCACCGCGTGCAGCCTGCAGACACAGGCTGGTGCAGCGGCCGGCTAGGCAACCACAGTCAGCTGTACCAAGGTCCCCACCTTCCGTAACCCATGTAAATGAGTTACTACTTATTTTACCGTCCCACGGAGGGTAGAAGGCTGAGTCGACCTAATGTGTCTCTGGTTCAGCTGTAGAGTTTTTTGGCTTTTAAACACTTGTGCCGCTGCCTGCATGTTGTGAAAGTCGTTGCTGTTTTTTACACGGTACAGTACAAACACGCAAAACAAGGTGTGGTGGTCAGTGTTTCAAATTTCCTAGGCAAATTGGCAAAATTGGATAAAGCTGTCATTAATACCACAAAAAGTGACTTTTTTCTCACACCTGGTGTGGTAAATGTTTTTTCTTATATAGCATGAAATAAAAAGTAAAGTCCTTGTCAAGTGCCAAGCACGCCAAGAGTTTTAATATCTAGGTCACATGATTACAGATAACTACTGATGATTCAGATATACAGCGAGAAGTTCATAATCTTTCTGTTAGAACTAACATACTTCAACATCGATTTTACAAATGTTCTATGGCTGTGAAATGTGTTTTGTTTAAAACTTATTGTATATGTTTATACGATGCGGCACTATGGAGTATGTATAATAAAGGTTCACTGCGTAAGCTGTCATCGTGTTAAATAAGTGTGTAAAACTGTTTTTTGGGTTTAAGCGTATTGACAGTCTTACAGGAGTATTGGTCGAAACAGGCATGCCGAGTTTTAATACCTTAATGCATAATAGTCACATAATTTTTTCGAAATGTTGGAACACCTGCAGTTTACATATTAATATAGTTAGTTATCTGGTTGCTTTTAACTGTATTTGATGTTTGCAGTTGCAACTGCTAATAGTACTGTTTTTATTGAGTTTTATCTGTATTTGCATGATTTGTGTGTTTCTTGTGTGTGTTTTGCTGTATGTGTGTTTTATGTGTATATTGGCCAAGTGCCTGAAATAAAACGGATGATGATAATAATAATAATACCCATATCGCAGCGCTGATCTGCATTTTCTTAGCCTTTAGCTGGACACCAGTTTACACTGCTAGACCACAAATACAGGGTGTGCCTGTTTACATCCCAGTTTTTGCTGGTATTCACTGTGTCTACCCATGGAGGGATGGCCAGGCTGAGTTGACCTTGGTGGCAGGTTACAAATTGAGATGGTTTATCCATCTGCCAACGGCCAGTCACCCATCCATTAACCGGGCCTGGCGTTGATCAGCTTTGCGTTAACGACTAAGCCAAATTGCCAGCTATATATAGCACACACGACGTGATGAAATCCTTTCCATTTAAGTGAGAAATCTTGTTGTTATGGTCGGTTGTTAATGTGTGGTGATGTTTGTGGTAGGCAAGAACTCTGTGCCTGCTGGCCAACGTGTACATGGAATGGGATCTGATAGAGCATTATGACAAGGCTCTGAATGCTACGGACTTGGCCAATGCGGTAAATAGTAGAGCTGTCAAGGCGTTAATTTTTTTAATGCATTAACGCAGTGCGTTAATTTTTTTAATGCATTAATTAACGTGTAAATTAATGCACCCAGTCCTGTCGAGAGGGAGAGTAGGAGGATAAGTTATCACAGGCCTCGTGACGTTTGAGGGGCTTTGCCTGTCTAATATAGAAAGTTAGAAACACATTTTTAAATGTATAATCAACAATAACTGACGTCATAGGTAGCATAGAAATCTGTTAGCGTGTCATCGAAAATTGAAATAATTATTTATTTACAGTAGTGATGGAACGAAAACTACAGTTTAGTTACTCGAATTCATTCAATTGTCAAATAACTGCAGTTTAACGGAATATTTCAACTTTTGCTTCACAAAATTTAGTAAATTAACATAAATTTATGTATGTGCATTAATTTTTTAAAGTGCGTTAATTTTTTTAATGCGCGTTAATTTATTAACGCATTAACGTGTTAATTAACGCATCAATTGTGACAGCTCTAGTAGATAGTCACACTATAAAGTGCCTTTGTTTTGCTGTTCTATGCATGCGGCATACGAGATTTTGTACCATACTGTCTCTGAAGTAATTAAAGATTGAATGGTATAACTCTTCATAGGAAACCCATTTCAAAGCAGCGGAGCATCACTTGCCATATGGGATCACACACTCAACACAGGTGAATGTGGTTACCTTAACCCCAGCCAGACAAGCTATTGCTGAATTTACCTATCCCAGAGGGCTGGGAGGTGTCACGACCTTTGGAAATAATAATCACTAATCTCTTCTTTTAAAAACTACAGGCGCATAAATAATTGACATGCAAGAAAACAAACACAAGAAAACGGAAAATAATACAAGCAGAATCAAAATCTAACTATGGGCGGTTTGACTGGTTATATAATAATAGATGAAAAATGATTAAAATTTTATCAGAAAATAATGCAGGGAATCATAAATCACACATATGCATATAAAAAAATCAAACACAGCAATTTCAACCAGTTCACAGCGGCCTATAGTTCTGCAGTTCAGCAGAAGGCTATCATATAGTCTGCAGTTCAGCAATTCAGTTTTAACAACCAGGATAATGAATCAATGTCCAATGATAATAAATTTCAGCAGCAAGATTTCAGCTGTAAATACAACAGTTTGAAGCAAAAACTTAATAACAATGAATTTAGCCAGCAAACTTCGTTAACGCTACAGTTACTACAAAATATTACAAGACACTCTGAAATCACAAAAAGAAAAACCCAAAATTTTACAGAAGAAAACTCGACGGAAAGAACTAATGAATTTACAAAAACAGACTCAAGAAAAGAAAACAAAAAACCACCCAAAAGAACCCCACACGAAAACACTAACTCAGAGCGACGTTCGAAATGGAAGTCGACTTACTGGCGACAGCACGACGTATGTTGGTCCCACCGACGATAGTGCGAGAGACGGATCCACCAGACGGCAGCACAGACCACGGGCTCCTTGGCGGAAACGTGGAAAACGTTCTCTTTACCAGCTTCACTTGTGATCGAGAGGTGGTGGGTTCAACTCCCAGCTGGGGTGCTATCAAGTGGTTAAGTCCCCCATCCAAGCAGTAACCAGTTGATAGCACCCCGGCTGGGAGTCGAACCCATGACTTCTCGATCACAAGTTCAACATCCTAATCATTACTCACCAAGCCACCAAGTTACCAAGTCTGTCTAAAAAGTTTTCTCATCTTATCACATGCAGTTGAATATTGAGTAAATTACACAGATGTGAACAATTGAAGACATAAATTTCAAAATCTGATCATTTTGTTTTTTTAGCCTTTTCCGTGGACAAATGGCATGACTGGGTTTTGGAATTTAACTAATTAACTATTTTTTTGATATAATATAAGAAAATGGTTCTGACCAGGTTTTGGAAATTATATTCACAATTTTCAGTTGCCAATTGCTGTCATAATGTAGAGCCATTACATTGACTCTTCATAGAGTCGGCTGTGTTTTGCTGACAAGACGTGAGCACACGTTTTTAAAACTACATGTACGAGGAATATTAGACATAGTTTACAACTCGATAGGCCCGTGTATATTAGACTAACAAACGTATTAAAATTTATAGACCGGTAAAAGTTATATTTCTCCCGTACTCGTATGAGCTTAAAGCAGATGCGATGTTATTGAAATTTATGACGTCATAAAGCGTCAAACAGATACGATTTGGAGTGCTAACACAAACAGCACAGATATACGCATGACAATTCTCCAGTCTGCAGCTGGATTTACGAACGTGAGACCCCAGATTATGTGATTTTGTGGAAGTGCTGAACAATACGTTCATGAATTTCTTATTAGCAATATGAACGCCCCTCATAGCTGGATTTTGGCGTTTCCACTTCTAACGTGAGGGAGGGGAGCAAAAGAGTGGAAAAAGAGAAAGGAAGGGGAAGGTTAAAGAGGAGAGAAAAGGGAAGGGCAAGGAAAGGGACGAGATGTAAGGGGAAAGGGAAAGAAGGCGACCATGTAACCATGACCTTGGTGCTGTAGGAAAGCTGTCAGGCTGCGGGATTGCTGCTGAAACTGCGAGTTCTTCTACAAGGCTCTGCCAGTGATGACGTCATCAAGCAAGGTATCTATGGTGTATGTCCGCTGAAAATTGAATCTATTGTTAATGTTATCTGTCATTAATGTTATTTGACACAATAACCAAACGCTTTACATCTTTTGTACAGTACTACAGGGTGGTCCAAAAAACGGCACTAAGTTAATGACACCATAATTTTGCAACCATATGTCATGTGGTTTTCAGCAAAATGTTCGGAAAGAAATTCTTTACGTGACTAAAATCAGTATTTGAATACAACACTTAAATATTCTTTGTTATTGCCGCTGGCAGTTGAACTATGCAAAAACAGTATTACCCTTGACACGGCTGTCCATAAAAACGTGCCAATTTTATTTTTCCAATAGCTCCGTGAAACATTGGCCAATTTTAATAATTTTTGGCGTGCGACATTGAAAGGAAACTGGACGCAAATCTCTGTAGTTTTGGCCATCTCGCCCTAAGGTTATCGCTACACTACCTTGTGAAATGCAGAAGTTGTAGTTGGCCATTGACAACAATGAATTCATACTGGGTAGTGCATGCGTCAGCTCATAAAATTACTAAGACCACAAAATCATTGAAAATCTGTTACGTCATCTTCATTTTAAAGTTGTAAGTCAACAAACTGAAATGATAAATCAACAGCGAGTGGGCCGCTTGAGTCATGCAATTATTGAACATGCTGTTGGCAAATGGTGTCAACGGCTACCACCTGCGTTTGTGCTACAGGAGGACATTTTGAGCGGTTGCTGAAATGAAGATAATGTGGCGTGGAACGTGTGACTTTTTCAGTGATAATAATTGCCAATTGCATTTGTCGCTATTCAGTTAATATTTTCTGAGCCGATGCATTCGCTACCCGGTAGGAATTCATTGTTGTCAACAGCCAAACAGCGACTTCTGCATTTCACACGGTAGTGTAGCAACAGCGTTAAGATGAGGTGGCCAAAACTACAGACCTTTGTGTCAAGTTTCTTCTTAATGTCGCATGCCAAAAATTATTGAAATCGGTCAATGTTTCATGGAGCTATTGAAAAAAAATAATGGCGGCATGTTTTTATGGACCAAGGTACATTGAAGGTAATACAGTTTTTAATAGTTCACTTGCCAGCGGCAAAAACAGAGAATATTTAATTGCTGTATTTAAACACTGACTTTAGTGATGTTAATACTGTAATTTCGTGGTGATTTTACTGCTAGAATAGTAAAATTTTCTTATCAAATGGGGCAAAATTCATTTACTTACTCAAGGGGCAAAATTCAACATAATGAGGGCAAAATTCAACATAATAAATATGCTAAAAGTGCACTTTTTGGCCTTGTAGTCATTGTGTCTAGTTGTTGTTAGCTACTTTAGTTTACTTTACGACGTAGTTTACTTGTGAAATATTTGGTGGTCATATCAACGAAGTTAATCGACGCCGAGCCTGGTTAGTAGTTGGATGGGTGACCATTTCTGTATGTAGCCGGCCACGTAAGTCAACTCAGCCTGGCCATCCCTCTGTGGGTACCAGCGAAAACTGTGACATAAACAGGCACACCACATGATGCACTAGTCTTGTATCCATGGTCTCGCAGTGTAAACTGATGTCTGGCTGAGAGCTGAGGAAATGGAGATCATCGCTACCCTGTGGGCATTATGGCTCCGGAAGGACTGTACGTTTTTACGTTTTTCACTTTGGCGTAGAAAGTTTGCTGTGTTGTAGTGTTGGAGAGTGTGTTAAAACACCCGGAACTCACTTTAGATGAGTCGCTTTCAGCCTGTCTGCTTGTATTTAACAATAACAAGTTAGTCTCACCACATACAATATATAGTTTTATTGTTTTTTTATTGTTTTATAGTAATAAATAGATGCTGGTTGCTTTATGCACCTGGCGTTTAAAAAATATGCTATTTAAAACGTGGGCAGAAATTTTCATGAAGATTTTGATGAAGTCGATGGCGAACTGAAGTTAACTTAGGAAGTGGTTGTGTAATAATGCAACTAATGACACTGTTACAGTAAACTGAATTTGCCAGGCATACTCGTAGCATAGCCGGTTCTATCAGCAGCCAGCGTCTTGTTTTTCGTTGACGTAAGAAGTTTCCAAAGAATTTTTCCCAAGAAGTTTTGAAACTGGGATGCTTACGTCACGTGGTCTATATAAGCGCATCGGATTGGTTGAACTAGTTTACAAAGATGAATAAAGAAGAACTTCTTTGTGAATGCAAAGAAAGCCGTGGAAAATTCTGAAAGACAACTTTTTGGGATATCATCTGACATAGAAAAATCCTTGGAAAATGTCTGAGGAAAGTTTAGAAAATTGGCCCCTGGCTCATCATAGAACGACTTCATTCTGAGGCTGCAGTCTAAGTTTACACGCTATTAAAACCTCGATATCGAATGAGTCAAGCGAATTGACTTAAATTACTGTTTTGTAAAAATTCACTTGGCGGGAGATGTGCTAGTTTCTGGAGCTATTTAGACAGTTGTATGTAGCAGCGTCTGTTGACGGATATGCTGCTGCTTTTGCAGACATGAACTAGCGTATGAAGCTTTGAGTCAGCTGTATGCGAGGTTCAGTGGTCTGACTGAACTGTGGAAGGTCCACGTAGCCCAGTTGGACGTGCTGCTGCGAGGCAAACGCCTGCACTCTGCGCTGGCTCTCGTTGAAGATATGATTGTTGGTAAGCGCAGCTGGCTGAATTCATTTGTTAACTGAAGACTTTTGCTGCTTCCAAATTATATTAGGGCATTGTCGTAAATAATCATGTCTAATATCAAACTAATCCAGTTTTCCTTACTATTTACAGTATCTGCTTTGTGCACTTTTTAGTAATCATTTTGGTTGCATTATTCGTCTGTCTTTGTGTTTGTTATTATTATTTTTATTATATTGTTCATAGTTATTGGTTATAGTTATCATAGGTGGCCAGCTGTGATGGAGTTTTCCTTTCTGGCAGCCTGCCGTTGTGTGAAATTGTTATTGTA
>Ga0056128_1008342_pt1 | contig 13056 bp, 7 predicted proteins | sample WorMetLIZISLAND2_FD_71113 | JGI IMG/M metagenome (GOLD analysis project Ga0056128, IMG submission 71113) | Marine gutless worms symbiont microbial communities from Max Planck institute for Marine Microbiology, Germany - Olavius geniculatus... ...
ACAGTGAAATATCAACAATCATTAACACATACGTTGAGTTTAGATGAAATTCGACATAGGCAGTTGCCCAGCTTTTGCATTCATAACTGTCATCAGTCCTTTTAGGCAGCTGATCGATCGCTAAAGTTAATGTGTTCAGGATCAGCTGAGCCCAGCATTCGATTAGCACACGTTTTAGCTGGTCAGTTACTGAGATTTTGTGACCATGCTATCTGTTGCAATGCCCCCACACTGCTTAATTCACAGAATTTAAACCTAGACTTTTTCGCAGTGAGTTTTTGAGTTCAATGAACACGGGCACATGGGAGTGCAGGCAAAATGCCTAATTTCAGGCGTAATGAAGATTTATGCAAATTAGGCAAAGAATATTCAAATGATTTGCTATGCAAGTTTGTCCCTTTTTGTCTACAACATTCTAAAACTTTTGTCATATCACACACCTTTCTACTGGCAACCATTGCTGAATTATCAATGCTCAAACAGGTCTGGTTCTTTTGGCCTGCTCTGTATTTGCTTGTTTAATGTTCATGTTGCATGCATCTGTGTCTAGGAGTATTCGGGTGAGGCAGTCGTGGAGCGATCTGGTGCAGAGGGCGGAGTGACAGCTGGTGCTGGTATGACCAACGGTGAATTTTCCAGCAGCAGTTCATCGTCTGCCACTCGGCCGATGTCATACCCTGGCTCAGTGAGTGGTGCCGGTACGTACACTGGTGGTGCTAGTGGATCGGTGTCATCCGCTACATCTGTGCCAGCATACAACCCGGCCCAGTCTGCGAACGATGCCTGGAATGACAAGCCAATAGCAGCAGCGCGCAGTAGCTACTCGTCTGCTGACGCTGGTGCTTCCTGCCAGTACAGCAGTGTGATACCTCCATCGCAGCGACAGATGCAGTCTCAGCATTCCAACAACGTTCAAGAGTAAGATTTCTTGTCATATGATCGTGCATTATTCTGAGTTCATTTCAGTGTTCGAATTTTGTAATTATATAGGTCTCTGGATAGGTACGACTTTTGAAAATTAATATCAATGTCGTCATTATCAGAATGTTCTATAGTTTGACTGATATACACTTGGTACACTGGTTCTGAAATTTGCATGATACTGTTTTACATTCTGTCACTTTTCTTGTGTCGATCACAAACCTCATTTTATTGTCTGTTTACATAATAATAATAAGTTAATCATAATAATAACACTGCCACTGACAGTTTCTAACATGCAATAATATGGCATTGGCAAATTACTATAAAGGTGCAAAAATGAAGATCATGTCAGACATTCATTGTCTTTAGATTATGATAATCAGTTTAGATGGTCACATTTATGCATTATTTCTTTTTGTTCACATTTGTATTTTCAATGAAGCGACTTAGTGATGCCATAATTTTGTGTAATTTTCAAATGTGAATGTGCAGCTTGAATCTTATTTGCGATTTGTAATACACACACAGACTTTAGAACTCAAAATTTCTCTTGTGCAATTGAGTCATAAGTTGGTATCAGCTGTAAGTTGTTATGATTGCAGTCCATTTGAGACTGCTGAAGCAGCTGCGGCACGGTACAGTCACAGTGAGGCGCCACCGTACACCGACCATGCATCGTCGCCGTTATATGCCAATGAAGGCATTGCAAACAGTGGAACCTTGTATGAAGAGATAGCAACAGATCTGTGCAACTGTGCTGGCACAGTCCGTGTGATGGTGCGAGCCCTTTATGATTACCAAGCCGTTGAGGATGACGAACTATCATTAAAAGCAGGTTAGACATACACATGCATGCTAGACCAGCATTTTTCAACCGGTGGCTCGAGGTCCTCTTCACTGCATTTTTAGCGTTCTTTCGTGCTCTAAAATACATTTGTAGCCTGGACTTTGTCTTGGACCCAGCTGGACGGAGTTTGCAGAATGCCCACAAACCTTCTAGCCAGTGAGAATGTTGGTATTATGACGCTGACTTGCTGCGAGGTTGTGTTGCTTTGTTGCTCTTACGAATAGCATTTATATTAAATGAAATCTGTCTTATTGTTTTATCGAAGGACATGGGGGCCAAGGGAATGTGTGGGCTCGGCAGGGGGCCACGGGCTAAAAAGATTGAGAACCACTGTGTTAGATATATGCACTGCTAGTGACACAAAAACAGACTTCTGACATTTTCGAATAACTCCAACAATCGTGGTATAAGCTAACACATTTTGGTTCAAAGAATTGTCATTTAGGCCTAATCAGCACTTAATAGCACTTCGTTACTTTGTCAGAAATGTTAAGAGCAGAGCACCAGCTGAGGTTTTCCTGCATCATTCACAGTTGATGCAACTGCACTGTAATACTCCAATGAAACAATTGTGTCAGTTGTGAAATTTTAAGTCATTGTTTAAATGTTATAATGTTAAGCAGCTGTTGATTAGTGACATAATAGTTTGTTTTTTAGACACTCTGTATCGATCGACCTCATTAGATTGAATATGGTTATACTAAATCTTTGGTAACATCTGTGTTTTTTGTTTATCCATGCCAAATTGCCATAGTGAGTGATATGCCTTTTTTGGCTATAGTGAAATTTCATATATTTTGAGCGTATATGCTTGTCCCACTGACTGACTGACTGAATTTCCATGCCTGTATCATCATCATCATCATCATCATGACGCAAAGTGTTCAGCCGTAGCATCCCGCCATTGCGATTTGTCGCCAAAATGAGCGATCTTCTGCCAGCTGCAGAGAGTCAGTCACTGATATTCCTGTGTCCCGGCAGATCTGATGGATCCAAGTGATGGGAGGTCGACCACGAGCGCGTTTCCAATCAGGAGATGGCCGGGCTTCGCAGCAAGTCCGAAGTATCTGGTTTGCTGGAACGTCCTCTGTGAGTCTGGCAACATGACCAAACAGTCTGAGTCTTTGCTTGCGAATGATGGAAGAGGCTGCCAGGAGACCGTATCAGCCTGTATCAGCAGCCAAAAACTTCTTGTATCTCTCTTGACAGCATCTGCCACGATGGAGCACCAGGACCAGGCTACCTTTTATACATTCCCTCTGTCTAGTTTCCTCACTCTTTATCAAAATGCAGGCAATATTCTATATTTAATGCTGTAAGTTTAATAGCAAATTTGGCATGGTTAACACATAAAGATGATTATGTATTAGTGTGGTTATGTGTGTAGGAGATATTTTCTACAAGATAAAAGAAGTCGATGAGCAGGGTTGGTGTACGGGAGTGAAAGATGGTCGTACTGGTCTTTATCCGGAGAACTATGCTGCCGTCTACTGACCACGCTGAGCTGTGATGAGTTTTGATATATTAACCATGTTGAAATCATGCCAACTAATGTCTAAATTATACTACACGGTGGCACCAGATGATGTGAAACATACGCACGTGCATAAAATCAACGTAACATACCAACATTACAAATACAGCAGTGTTCAGCATGACTGCTTTTCACAGTAACGATTGAAGCAATCATTAGAAATTGTTTTCGAAACCATATTGGTAAGTTATCTGCATTAAGCATGCGTGTTTCACTGTTGTCTGTGCCACCCAGTCTGTCCGTGCATTACTACAGCGAAGGAATGTGACCACATTCGATAGAAATAGAGTGTTTCTGATGGCAAGACCAGGTTTCGGTACTTGAATCTTTGTTTATGTTATTTTTGCACTTGCTGTGATTTATGTTTCATGTTATAATTATCTTGTTTCACATAGGGATGTAACAGATTTCGGTTTTTGAAATTTGTCCTGAGTTGGATTTGGGTCGGATTTATATCCTCAACTGGGGCCAGCCAGTTTTTGAGACAAAATCATTGCATTTCCAATTTACATAATTACTGGTTTTCTGCCAAGTTAGTTAAATAATACAATATTAACTTGAGTGAACACTAATTCATGAGTGAATGAGTGAATGTACTCTCTGTAATGATGTAATGTCATTCTGTTAGTTCAGTCTGCTGTGTTAGAGAGTGTGTCTTAGCTTCAAATCGCACAGCGGATGGCAATTCGACACTCTGTTTTTTGTTTATGGGTGTAAATAGTTGACATCTGCCAGCTGTACTGAAATCTGTCTTCCTGGACAAAACTTAAGCTAGATTTTGATTTCTCAATACTTAGACCTCCTAGATCCAGACTCAAAATTCGGTACATCCCTAATTTCAAGTTGTGCTGTGTGAAATAGTTGTTAATAGAAGACCAGTTTTATTTTTTTACAACAGGAAGACATGATAATATGTTATTCATTGTTGTTAAATAATTTAATGTTTTTTTACAGTGCTGCTGTTCTAAAGGGTCTGTTTCGTGAGAATGCTTAGGATAGGAAACGCTGAAGATTGAGAATCAGTTGGCTACTGGCTAGGCTTGGTTTACTAAGAAAGTGGCTGTTACCGTGGTGCATGTGTGTATGTATAGCATGTATTTATCATGTGTTCATTTGTTCTTCTAATGTTCTTGCTTTGCTTTCCACTTCTATTACCGTCCATCTTCCTTGTGCTTATTGTTTTTTGTGCTTCTTGTACAGTGTGCGCCCCCACAGTTTGTTCTGAAATGTTCATATTTAGTTCGGTTCAGTTTCACGTCCATCTATTCTTCAGTGTTTATCTGAACTGCTGTAATGGTGCTGTAGCAGGGCTGCCGATGCGGGTGATAATTTTTTTCCCTTCTTTGTACATTTTTGTCCTAAAATGTGACATGTGGTGCCAGTGGTTTTAATTATTTTCTTGAAAATCCACTGATCAATTTTAGTGCAGCTTGCCAGAAATGATGATGATGATGATGATGATGATGCAATAAGGGCAAATCGAGACTAAAAAGGGGTGACATTTATTGGCAGTGGGTGATAATTGACTGTGTGCAGCTGACAAGGTTAAATTGTGGCCGATATGGCAGACCTGAGTAGTAGAGTGATGTGGAGTAGAGGGCACTGATCAGGGTGGCTACACTGCCTTAAAAGTCCTTGAAAATGTTTTTTTTTTCATTTTCCCAGGAACTGGAAAAACCTTGAAAAGACTATAAGACCTTGAAATTTTTGGAATTTGATGTAACGAGTCTTTGAAATGCAAATTGTCATAGACTGAAAACTATTAAGTTGCCCCTGAAATATTGGAAATTTTTGAAGTTAATGTGACAATTCTGCGTACAACATTTTAAAAAGGTTTTCTGCTTGCTTCGCTCGCATATTATTTGTACTTCCAATTTTAAATTTGTTCCACTACCCTTGTTTCTAGTGTGGTAAGTTGGTACAGCATTGCTGGAATAGGTAAGGAAAATGTACTTGAAAGTTTTTGAAAAGTATTTGAAAAGTCCTTGAATTTTTTCCCCAAAATTGTGACCACTGTTTCTGATGCTGAGACTTGGTCTGTATTAAGCAGATGGCAGTTGAGTTGTACATGTATGGTGTATGGTGTGTGCAGAGTGTGAATATTGTTCAGTGTTATTGGGTTTCCTATGTTTTATTATTATTAGGGCTCACAGTTTTCTGTGGGCCGTGGAATTTTGAGCCGAGCTGCGGAATCTGCCCTTTTGCACCGAATTTTGATATTGCTGCATAATTTCATGGAATTTTTGCAGAAGTTAAGAAATGACCGATGATTAGTACGATTGTCGGCTTTAAACTGACTATGTCACTGAGAAAAATCAAACTGAGCTGCCTAAAACTGCATCTCTACTAATAATTACCATCATATACGGCACAATCATAAATTAGCACAATGCGACTAATTGACAAATTGCACTTTTGAAAAGAAAAGAGATCGATAATTTCCTTTGTTTGTTGCTAGCATAACTGAGCGCCATGCCAGAATCCAACAACTGAAGTTTTTTAAACAGAATAAAGCTTAGTTTATGCACAAATGGAATGCTGCGGAATTTGGACAATTTTGCTGCGGTGAGCCACGGAATTTTGCGAACTGGTCCGCAGAATTTGTCAAAATTTACCGCAGAAAACTGTGGGCCCTAATTATTGTCTAGTTTTCCTAATAGATCACATTATGGATCTTGCCCATCTACCAGTCTGTCTGTCTGGCGCTCCAACTGTCCCTACTTGAAAACAAAAAGATGTAGAAAACCCAAAATTGGTGTGAACGTTGTATGAGGCAGGAATAACAGGTGTGCCAGTTTTTAACTTAGAACTGTTAGGTTTGTACAGCTTTAGGTGGACAGGCGCAAAATATGTTACTACTAGGTCTGTGCGTTTTTTTGTTTGTAAAAAATGCTGCAAACAGTTTCTTTTATGTTATAACTATAGTAAAAAGTGACAAAAATGTAATGTAATGGATAGCCAGATAAAGCATAACCTAGTGCACAGCGTCGGTGCATGTGTGGCAACTAGTTGGAGTACTGATATTGTACTGAAACTGCACTTGAATTATGGAAACCGGTCAGTTGATATGGGACAGACATTAATGCTCATTGCTGCTGTCTTCGTCCTCTTCACAAATGGCAGGTTTATGACAGTCTCTTCTGCTAGCTGCTTTTGTTTTTATCTTGCTTTGTATTTACATATTTTTTTGCTTGTGATGTTGCTTGGCATTTATAGGCACTTTTGTTTTCTTGCTGCTTTCCCCAATTTCTTTTGATTCCTACCCTTCATTATGTTCTGTATACATCAGTGAGTTGTGTCTCAAGGTGTGTCTTGTCCATTCAACTCGTGCAATTTAAGGCGTAAGTCAGCAACAGAGCATGTTCTATCGGTTCAACTTGCTGCATGCTTCACTCCGTGCGATTGTCTTGCCTTGTGTTACTGCAACATGGACTGAGTCCTGGCTGTATAATTACATTGTTATACAGTGTCTGTTATATGATTTTTGATGTCTTTTGAAGCTGTTTTTCTCATTCATTACGTGGTCGTTCTAATAGGCTGCATTATAGGTCCATCCTTCTGTGCATGTTTCTAACTTGAAAACGGAAGAAGTATAAAAAAACTAAAATCAGTTTGAATGTTTTTCAGGGCTGGAGTAACAAGGGTGACAATTTTCAGCCCAAAGGTGCAAAGTTTATGTATATACAGTGCAATGTAGAGCTAGGCATGTGGTCGCATTACATGTCAAAACTGGGCCAGAATATAATGCTTTTCTAGTTACATAGCTAATATCGCATGCTAGCTATGCATTAATTGATTGATATTGTAGTTCTTAGGCCTATGTACCATGCCAGCATAGTCTTATGTCGGGTATAATGATTCATCGTCATACAGTAGCACAAAGCACATATTTCTGTGTACGATGTCAGTTTGTTAACTCAGTCTAACAGCTGCATTGAAGTCAGTTGAAAGCTGAGATGTTGGTAGTGTGTTATTCTTTTAGTGTCTACTGTTCATTTTGCTGGCATACAGGGACGTTTATACTCCCTAAGTCCTTTTAGCAAGTTTTCCCCATAAGTCATTGTGGCACTGAGAACAAGATGCCTCATGCATCGAAGGGGTGGGAAGTGGTTAGGGGGTATCCTCTTGCCCAGCTGACTGGGGCTCTAGAGGAGCATCGTGAGCTCCCCCAGCAGGGTCTGGGGCCAAAACGAATTTGGTACATTCTAGGCATCGCAGAACACTTCTGCTTGCAAGATAAACTAAACAAGGACAGCATCTTACAAGCTGAAATGCAGTATGCCATGTATACTTGCATATATCAGAAATGCAGAATTATTCAACTCCCTGCCCTAATTTCTCAAAAACTTTCCTTATTTTTTTCTTGCTGCATTTGCTTCAAAGTTTACATGGTGTAGGCGCTCTTGCTGGCATATCTTCATAGGATACTTATTTAGAGTTCGGATCCTTAAATAATTGATTTTAACAGAGCTTCGGTGAATAGTAAATATATGTTCAACTGTTCAGTTTACTATGAATACTCGGCTATTTTTGTAACTGCAATTTGTAGACTGAAGTGAGTATATGTTGAATTATTTGATGACTAATTTTCTCTAAAACAGTTATTATGTGAAAATAAAGGCTGAAATGATTTAGATATGTAATTTGTCTCCTGTTGTAGTGGGAGATAGTACATTGTTGACTAAAGAGCAATAATAGATTTATATTGATAAAGTGATTTATCAGTTGTTTGTACATTGGCTGCAAGTTGTTTTTATTAGTTCATATTATCAGTGATTTTGTCATCTGAGTTTCTGCAGTTAGTACATTTTTCTGTTAGCTGATGTTTCTCTAGACTGGTGTAAATGTACATTGTGTCCCAAAATTAGCGACACTCCTACAGAAAAGTTGGTGTAAAATCGTTAACACCTGGCAGATTTTTACAAAATGCAAAACACTTGTGAAGACAATCATTCTGAACTAGTCTTTAAAGTTTGGGCTAAAAGTCTTGGGTGGGTACGCCGCAGCTTGATCATCCTGTTAATAACAACGTATTGAACGTAACCCTAATGTAAACCAACTCTGACGTGATAGTGACATTACACTGAATACACACGGTAAGGTGCGGATGTCACAATAAGTGTGCCGGTAAGTAATGCTATGATAGTGCAGTGTACAATATTTCGTTAAAATCCATCAACGACAAACTGAATTAAGTGTGATTGAAGCTAGGGGTGTCGCTAATTTTGGGACACGGTGCGTGAGTTCATGTTTCGTCGAGAAGTAGGATTATCGCTTCGGTTGACACTTTTTCTTAGAATAAATACCAAGATAATAAGAAACATGAACTGAAGTTAGAATTCGGTGTTGTCTTTCTTCTAAGAACCAACATTTCCGATTATCTACCAGATAAGAAGAAAGATAATCGGAAACGGCAGCCAACACCAAAGTTAATCTGGGCATTACCAATTAACACCAGAGAGCACCAATGCAAAAGAATAGGCATAATTTCTTAATCCCTAGCGATTAGAAACTTTCTAATCGGTTTTCAGTTCATCTCAGGATAAGAAGTGAGTTAATCGGATTCAGTTCTTAGTGGATGTCAGATTAAGCAGATGTCGATTAGAAAAAAGATGATCCTACTTCTTGACGAAACATGAACTCACGCAGTGTAGATTTGAATCTCTATTGTGGTAAACCATTACTTCTGTTAGTTCCATTACTTTATTAATTCTATAGTGGTCTTAGCATTCGTGCAATACAGCCACTGCCTTATTTGGTGTTCACAGGAGTGATGATATTGGAATTTCTCAAACTTGCATTCATTGTTTTTTTTCAGTAAGTCACAGCTGATTACAGTGTGCAATAAAAGATGTACTATGATTGGTTAAGTGTCATTACCTGGTAACTGCAAATTTTTGTTCATGATAATCAAAATGGTATATGTTTTCATCATTTTGACGTATTTTAACAGTATTAATGCTTACTACGCTTGGTCTTACGCAATAATTGTACGTGTGTATTTAAGTTGATGTTTTGAATGCCACATTTCTTGACATTTTCGTCTGTTATTCATAATTGCTTAATTTACTTGAAGACAGAAATTTATGTCTGCTTATGTGGCATCTTTTGTGATATCTTGCTGTATGGATTTGGGTCCACTTTCTGAAGGTTCACTGTTCCGAAAGTCCATTATTCCCACTAAACCTAACCCCAGCCCTAATCTTAATCCTAAACCTTAAACCTTACCCTAACCCTTACTAACCCTAACGCTAACCTAAATCTAACCCTAGCACTGTAGCACGTATCTACACAATGGACTTTCAGAATAGCGGATCTTCGGAATAGCGAGCCGGTACTGCTGTATGCCAGATCATCAGTATGTTTGTACAGTCTTCCGGAGGACATAACAATATTTCAGCTGCTTTCAGCCTCCTGCCAACATCTGTAAACATGTCTCTTTAGAAGATCATTCACAGATATCATCGTCAAATCTGAACAGTTTACTATTATTCTTGAGCTTAGGGCAACGCCAGTGGATTGATTGTTTCGTTTGTTCATTCATTCATTCATTGATATCGACATCTCTATTACTCTTACATATGCACAATTATAATGGCGAGTTCTTACATTTTTAGGCTTAGCTTTTTTGTGTTTTTGTAAAAGTTAAGCTTTCGGTTCTTTTAATTGTAAAGGTTAAACTTACTGTTCTATTATTTTATGTTTGGGCGCATTTTTCTTGGAAAGGCCTTCCCCGAAATGACCTATGCTGTGTCGGGTGGGACGTTAAACCCAACTCACTCACTATATAAGCGTGGACGTCTTGCAGTTGATGTGATTGTGTAAACTCAATTTTCATTATAGTGTTTAGCGTACTGCCATTTGTCTGTCGTCAATCCAAAGTCTCTTCCCATCCCATAGACAGTTGAGATGTACTGAACATTATTATATGTATTTAAGTTGTTGTGTTACTTGTTTGTGTTCACGTTTATATTTTTCAAAAACGTTGTTGCTGTAAATAAATGTAATTTTTGATGTAATTTGCAGTTTTTGAACATGACTGTGTAACAGATATGTTGAGGAGTGGTTGTGCATATCTGCATAGGCATAACATGCATATTTTCATAGTCATTCATAAGGTGTAAAACCTGTACTCTGTATTGCAGTGGTTTCATATTAGATTATATTCAATGATATAGAATTTAATTGATTAATGAGAAAATTATTTTTATGCTGGTGTGGAAAAGGTTGTAATTTTAAAATTTTTTTCAGATTTTTCACTTATATTTCTCGTTAGAGTTATGTATGTGGAACGTGTTTTAGACCACAGCTAACACAGTAGACATTTAATCTGATTATTGCTGTATAATTTTGGTTTATCACATTTTGGCTGAGTATGACAGAAATAAGTTGATTTGAATGTGCTTGATTTGTTGTACAGTTTGTGTGCTGGTTATTTAATGATGAATTTGAGATTAAATTTGCTTCATGACGTATGTAATTTATACTGCACAGCGTGGTGCATAGGCCTGCTGTGCTGTACAGTAGCCTGTGCTATCTGGCCTGGATTTAAGGATCAATGTTTCAACACCAAGAAAGAAACCCAATGGTTCAGGACCAAGAGTTCAGCAACAGACATCATCATCACCCAGTCGAGTGGCAAGCCAAAAGTGAAGTAAATGGGCTGGCATGTTCTATAGCTAACTGCAGTAAAAGCACAGGTAGTACAGTACAGGCACTCTATCTGGTCTTAGTCTGGGCAATCGGTTGTTCTAACATCTCGATGTCTGGGGCTGTCCACGAAGGTTCAGCGACTTTTTGTGCACTGGCAGAAACATTGACATTTCATATTTATCAAGTTCATATTTTATTAGCTGATTATTGTTTGATGTTTCTTATAAAAATCGCTGCCGCAACATAGCTCTGAAAACACAGGTTGCACAGACCAAAGATAAACCTTATCTGAGTATATAAACAAGAAGCCCAGCTGTCGCTAGGATACCCGACTGTATTGATTGTCACTCAACTTAAAGGTCATCCAAGGTCCATGATTTTCATGTAATCTGAAAAAGCGTATACCACTTCCTATCAGTGATCAATAGTAACCTTGGACTTACTTTCACCGTCTTCAAGATACAGCCACTTATTAGTTGAAACTTTTTATTGAAAATTGCGGCCAAACCGCTGCAGAGGTAGACATGGCTACAAATTGACATCCTATATGAAGTTGCCTATCTGATGGTATTATCGCCGACCCTCTACGACTTACCGTTTAGCCACACTACATCCGTGAAAGACGACGACGACAGACAGATGGCAACTCGTACAATAAACTCGACCGTTACGTAAGTACGGTCGGCTAAATGCAGGTTGAACTTAGCCAGTTGCTTACTTACTGTGCAGGTGCTGTGCGAATGACGTCATCGGAAAAAATAATTTATGTTTGTGAGGTAAACAAACTGAAAAATGTCAACGCCAATAATTGAAGATAGGACGACAACTAAGCGGCCTAAAGGTCTTGCATTATTTTGCTAATAAAGTCGAATGCTTATAAGTTTTATAGCAGGTCACGTATTCGCGCACTACAAATGGATTATGGATGGACAGTCAAGCAATGAACGTGAACTTGAACGTGGGCGTGGCTGAAAAAGCAAAAGATGGTTTACTGGTTCAATAAAGAGACTAGTTCTGGAATGGACAGCGCGCTTCCCCAAATATTTTTTACTTTGTCTTGTCACGGCTCTTAGTGACAACGAATAGACTTTGTAAAATGCTTACATTTGCTTGCATGCTTACATCATGCATCAGATGATCAGATGAGTGATGATTGAAACCAGTAAGCTTTTCATAGTACAGTTTTTGCTACAGAGAATCTGCTGCATGTAGTGGAGAACTTTTGTGTGACTGTGTCGGCTTATGTGTAGCTATTTGTGTATGTGTATTTTAATTTGTGGTTGACTGGTTCAAGCAGTGAACAGTGAAGTTTTTGCAGTTTAATTCTTTATCAATTGTTGGGAACAAAAGTTCTGCGACATTTTTGCTGAAGAGTTTTTGTTTCTAAGAGTGGAAGTTTTTAGGGTTGAAATTTGTAGTTATTATTTAGTAACCTGGCGAACATAGAGCGACTGTGTTTTTACTGCTACCACTGATGATATTGAAATTGGTACTGCAGATACAAAGTTTAAGCAGCAGAAGTTGCCAGCATGGCAGCCCATCATGACTGCAGGCACGGTCCTGCCTGTGCTGTTTGCTGTTGGAGTTGCATTCATTCCTCTCGGAGTCGCACTTCTTGTCACGTCCAACAATGTCAGTGTTTTCTCTGTTGCTGCTCAATTACTGCATTTACTTTAATATAAATTTATTATTTATTACGGCATTGCAAACTTGGATGGATACGACTCATTGTTAAGGCCCAACCTAATTCACAATTGCACAGACGTGACACAATTTGTGTAATTGGCAGGTTTGCATGTAATTGGAAATGTTCATAAAATTGCACACAGTCATAAGGGTCATTCCATGTCAACTCAACAAATGCTCCCCACCCGAAATTTTAGATTTTACTGACAATTTGCTTAGATGTTCTTTATACCCTTGTATGAAAAAAATGCAAAATTTGGCATCTGTATTCTTAAAATTCACTGAGTTATGTTTGTGAAATGTGCCCAAAAGCAGGAAAAATACATAACTATTAACTAAATTAAATTAACCATCACTTAGACCCCTTACATGCAGCATATATAACTGTAGTCATGTCTTTCCCTAAACAAAA
>Ga0056128_1008344_pt1 | contig 13054 bp, 11 predicted proteins | sample WorMetLIZISLAND2_FD_71113 | JGI IMG/M metagenome (GOLD analysis project Ga0056128, IMG submission 71113) | Marine gutless worms symbiont microbial communities from Max Planck institute for Marine Microbiology, Germany - Olavius geniculatus... ...
ACAATAGACATTGTCAGTCACGAGACCATTCGATTCACTATAAATGGTCCATCGTCACCATGCGTTTATCTTGCACCGTTATGGAGATATGGCGCCTCAAATATTGGACGCACGGACCTGGACACAGAAAGAAAGACGGAAAAAATGGAAAAAGAAAGAGGAAGGGAAAGGGAATTGGAAAGAGGAAAGGAAGGGAAAAAAGGGGAAGAGAAAAAAGGGAAAGGGGAAGGAGAAAAGGAATGGAAAGTGAAGGAAAAGTGAAGGGATATGGAAAAGGGAACGAAAAGGGAGAAGGGGAAAGGTAAAGGGAAAGGAAAGGAAAAGGGAAAAGGAAAGGGTAAAAGAAAGGGGAAAGAGAAGGAAAAGAGGAAAGGATAGGAAAAGAAAAAAAAGAAATGAGAAATGGGAAGGGGAAGGAAAAAGAGGAAAGGGCAAGGGAAAGGGGAAGGTAGAAGGAAGATGGCTTAACAAATGTAGGACGCACGGACGGACGCATGCACGGACGGACGGAAAAAAGGTGATTTTATACTCTGTCCAATGCTATGCATTGCATTGGACAGACAATAAAATGGTGGCACAGTTTTTTTCTGACTTACAGTGTACATCAGGTAAAAGAAAAAGACTTATGAAAAGATATTCTCGCCTCAAAAACGTGAACAAAGTTAAAGATCAATACGAAAATATCAGCATGTTTTGGGGAGTCACACGGCGCTTTGATCGCAATGCACTATAGCGACTGCACGATGGACAGGACGAAGTGACACATCTTGTGCGATCATAGTCAGTACGTTAGACGAATCTTTGCACTAAAAGTTTGCCTAAATACTTTGCAAAAAACAAATAATAAAGCTATATGAACAAAAAGCAAAGAATCAAAAAAAGAAAGAAAGAATAACCTGCAAAAAGCAAAAGGCAAAAACAATAGAGAGGGACGAAGAGGAATCGAAATTCGGCTTTTTGACGAAATTTTCGAATACACCACTAGTTGTTATTCAGCCTGGAAAATATTTTGTGATTTTTGTTGCAAATTGGAATAAATGTAAAATAAAAATATTTTATTTATTTATTTATTTATAATAAATAGGCCTATTGCAGCATAACGAACTAAGTGCAAAGTTTTGTTTCAGTGTCACTTTAGAATCAATCAAAAAATTGCACCGATATTTTAAAGGTCTAATAAAAGACACAGAGACGGACGTTTTTATAAAAACGGACAGCAACTAGAAGTGAGGAATTTATTTCCGCTTGATAATCACGAATTTGCTTTCATTCGCCAGTCAAAACGCGGCAGCTGAACGATCATTTTGCGACGACGTGGGGGCTACTACAACTGGCATGAGCCACGGGGAGCAAACTGGACTCTGCAGTAGTGATGCTCTTCGGGGATCGTCAGCGAAAGTTTCCGCTCGTCGCGCACCACTTTCAGTTCTTCGTCAGCGCGGGGTCGCTGTGACGACGCGGAGGTCGAGGCCTGACGCTCTTCCGCCATCTTCCTCCTGGCGGCGGCAGCGACGGCAGTCTTCTCAAAGTCACGTGACCTGGCAGAGGGCGCCACGAACAGCATCTGTTCCAGTGACGAGTATGATTTCCACGGCTTCACTTCGGCACCTGCACAACGCGACATCAACCGGCTTTCCAGCAAATCATCCTCTACTACTATGATGAGTGCCATACCTCCGCTATCACCACCATTACTACTGCTATTATCACTACTACGAGTGTACTACTACTGACGAAGGGCTACGACGACGGCGACGACGACAACGAAGATGACTTCTATTAGCATTGCTGCTGCTGCTGTGCTAGTATTATTTTCACTAGCACAACCAATACTAGTTCTCGTGCCATTGCTGTTAAACTATCACAGGGATAAATATTCTTCTGTCAAGCGGCTTTCCAGTGAATCGTTCTGTCCCGGAAACCGACCCGTGGTAGACGAGCTGCGCACTACTACGACGCGCACGTTACGCGATTCCGGCGAATCACCGCCACTCTGCGCTCCTCCACCTCCGCCAACGCCAGCAAGATACGTCGTACTACTTTCCGCCGGCGGCGGAGGACGACGGCCGCAGAACGTGAGACGGCGCCGGCGAGTCTCGAGGCGGAGGAATACAGCGCAGCAGACGACGATGACGACGGACGGCCACAGCATGGCGTGGATGACGTCACTCTGTGAGTAGACCTTTTCGGCAATGACGTCCTCGTAGTCGGCAGTGTTGTAGAAACATTCGAACGTATCCTTGCGCGACCGAGCGCGCCACATGTTGGCGTATTCTTCCGCCGCGCGACGATTGTCCGCTTTCTCCTTCATGCAGACGCTGAACGAACACTGTCACACAACACAATGCACAAAAATTATACAAGCCGGTAAGCGACGTGGGGTCACGTGGCTCACGACTGCTAGGCCTAGGTCTATATATGACAACAGGGCTAGAAGCATACAGACAAACAGAGTCGGATATACAGACATGCTTTTTGCCAATAAAGTTTCAGACGCCTGTTGTCTGGTGCTAGAAACCATCACACACTAAGCTGGCAAATGATACCGGCAGAAAAAATACAAAGATGGATTCCGATTTTACAGAAATTCGTTTTTCTCGTATTGTTTTTTGAGTTGAAAAAAACTTTCGTCACTCCATTTTATCTTTTATTTTTGTTTACAAACAAACGAGCAGTGCATAGTCGGACATAAACCTAAGTAGGCCTATACGGACGAGCAAAACCGGTATTTTGCGGCCTATTTTAAGACGACCGCATAATAAATTATCAGAACAAAATATACGTAACAGTCAGGCGATTAAAACTCTAAATCATCAGCCTTATCAACAATTAAATACTGATCTACTTTTAAAATTCATTAGTTAGCGACACGGTTGCAAATTTTGGCAATAAGGCCTAGTCATGTTTTCCTTTGCTAAATAAATATGTACAAATTGTCAATACTGTTCTAAAATATAACGCTAACGACAAACTGGTTGATAATATCCAATCGTAAGAAAATGATGATTAGCCAAATGTTTTCATGTACCGTGTTTCAAATAACACGAGAATACGATGAAAATTGATCGGCGTTAGATGTACAGCTTATTCCGTAATAACGACAAGCCCTGTGATAATTATGCGGAGTCATAAAAGCATAGCCATAGCAAGGCGACACGTGTTAGTTTCGGTCAATATAACAAGTGGCGTTATTATTGAATGAGTATCGCATAATTTGTCGTCGTTCGTGTGACTGCACATTGTAGGCCTATACAGTACTCACTACTGGTCCGCAGGAGGCTTAATAACTTTGACAGATCGTTGACGCATACATGCGCCGATCAGGTTCGAATGATATAAGGAAAACCAACAAGTTTTATCCAAAAACTGGAAAGCAGTCAGAGCCCGCAGACCTCCGCCAAGGCAATGTTGTTCGCTACGTGGCAGCACCATCTTCGGTTTTGCAGCGGTTTCCCTTATGCCCCATTGAAAGCAATGGTAACGAAAATTTCAAAGTGATTCAGAATCCAGGATTCCTTCCGGATCACTTCCAAAATTGAATCACTGGTAGTTTGTGCCACTCCCGACATATTCTCAAAATTCCAGAAAGATCCGTCCATAACTTTTTGAGTTATCTTGCTAACACACAGACAGACAAACAGACAGACAAACAAAGTCTGGCAAAAACATTACCGCCTTGGCGGAGGTAATTAATCGACTTTCAGAATTGTATACGCCCAAACTCTACTTATTTTCATTTGTTTAATTTATTTTAGAATTTTAATGCATTAAAATCGTGCGACGCTGATTCTAAACCGCCTAATAGCCTATAGCGCTGTCAGTAATGTTAAACCGATGTTTGTTCAAATGCAGAAGATAAACGTAGACGATACATAGAAACAGTCAATAAAATGAGGGTGTGCGTGGTAAATTCTATATTGACACGACGAAGCGAAGAGCCATAGTAATCAAGAGTCATCCGTTACACTCGCTGAAGACGCGCTAATAATACTCTGTGACGGAAATATGATTAAACCGCCGCCCGCGAGCTGCCCGCCTTCGTGTCACGTGACCCGAACGACCGGAAATGACGTCACGGATTCCCATGACGGATGACGGCGTAGAAGAAATGATGCGGAAGAGGCAGTAGAAGATGATGGAGGAGAAAAACAGACAGACAAAGAGACACCTCGAGAAACATACTCCGGACATTACTGCGCTGTACGTGTTGGTCCGTAAAAATAAGCCCCTAACTTACATAGGTTAATCAAATATTAATTATCTTCTAAATTATTTCGCCAACTTGAAAAGCGAATCATGCAATACAGGAATTTTTTTCTTTATAACTCACTCATTACGTCTTCCGTTTATACAATAGTATGGTATGAGACAGATTATGAAGTTATTCGCCTTTGTCTGACCATTTTCCGGTCTGTGATAATAATGAATCGTCAGTCCAGATTATACGTATAATTTACACTCCCCTAGTCACTATTATACGTGTAGTTTGCACCACCCTGTAGATGCAGCGGCAAAGCAGCAGCAGCAGCAGCAGCCGGACAAGACAAGGCAAGGTCGTGTAAAGGATCACACAAAACATGACATGACGGGTCGGTGTTAGACGGAACAAACGGCTCCCTAAAGGCGGCTTGTCGCAGCAGTCTGTAATTGACATTCTGTAACACGTGGCGACTGACTGTAACCAGCCTGTGACACAGTGTGAGACAGTGTAGACCTAACATGGGTCTAACTAAGGTCTGGCTGTTCCGACAGATGCCCTAGAGGCAAATCAACTGAGCTGCGAAAAAAGTTAATAAAGATGTAAAAGTTATTCAGAAAAAGCTCACCAAAATTTAATACGCTCCTAATTTTTATTTATTTATTTTTCTGTACCAGTGTATGTGTGCGACATTTGTTATTTATTTTTATTCGTTAATTTACCTTAAATTAGGCCTAGTTCTGCTATTAAGACAAACTCTGATTAACCGACTGATTAGATTGACTCATTTTTAGACGACCAAACTAACACTCGCGCTTACGGTAAGCCCTTTTGTCGTCTGTCTGGTTGTCTGTAACGTTATGCACTGCGGCTAACAGTACGTCGCTGGGGATCGGCTATGGCATCGTTAAATAGGATGTCGGTAGGTTCCTACAAACAGTCAACAGTAGGCCTAATGGTGTGGCTATCTGTAGCGGTTTGGCTGCATTTTGCAACACAGTTTATAATGCGAAGGTTGCCAAAATGCATCGTCAAATCGCAGGTATGTAAGTAAGTTAACAACTGAGTTTATACTATTTTGCAGGCAGTACGATCGGCTTCTTATTGGTCCTGCATACGTAGTCACGCCTGGCTACGCCACTGGTAGGAGATCAGACGTCGACCAGCTGTGCACCAGACTCTCAGTCTGAGTGACACTCCCTGGCGTCTGCAACCTTACTTTACTGTTCCGCATTCCCGTCTTGTTATTATCGATTAGCAGACGACTGCTAGATTATAACAGATCGTGCGCTGAAACGCGTTTGTAACATTTTTAAAGTAAGTCCATTAGATGCATAAAATTTCTGTGACAATTTCCGGCATCTAGCGCAATCGTAACGAAAACGATTTTTATAATGCGAAAAATATAACATAAACATACGGCCAGAAACCGACCAATGTGACTCAAAATTAGTTTTTAGAACATGTTTTTGGATTATGCCTATAGTCGTTACAGGCACGTTTTTGAAAACGCTGTTTATGGGCCTCTTACAAATTTACACATTGAGTAATTTGCGATGTTAAAAAATAAGCAAAAATTTAGATGTGCTTTTTATACATGTAACTGGGCTCGTCACTCAAGCTTGCAATCGAGATAATCAGTACGGCTAATAATGCTACGCTTTAGTAAACATTGAGTGATATTCATTCTAAAATGCAGAATTATAAAAAAAACTTGTGTTAAGTATCGCCACTTAAGTATACAATATCGCGAATACGTCTTAGCTTGAGATTTGTTCCTACACTGTCGGCAGTAGACTATTGTAACTCGAATCTACTCAGCCTGTTGTCTTTCGTAAAACCAAAAGGCCATACGGGTTATCCGTGCTGTCGTCAATATCTGTTCCTATGATCAGTCACTTTATTATGGGACTGAAACCAATAATAGCTTCATTTATTGTCTTTTTGGACTTTCCAAATGGGCGCCACCTGCAGAGCGCACCCGTGAATAGAAAAAAAAACGGGCACAAAAAGTGGACAATGCATTAGGCTTCGCGTTAGTGACAGTAGTAAATATTCAGATAGCTATGGAGAATGGATTAAGCTTGCTGATGACTGTTGAAGAACGTCGTATCGCAGACACGCAGAGCTGCCAAATCTAGTATATTTGGCGCTGCAGAGATGCGAGTAAGCAAGTCACGAACGCTGCAAACTGCAGCCTCCCAGACTAGCTGCAGGCAAAGCAAGCACCTGCTGTTGTCATGGCAACGTCACTGCAACACGTAACTTAGCCAATGTCTCTTATCATCAGCACCGCTGCACCGCAGTGCTCTGTTAGGCTGGACATATCAACCACGAACCAAACCCCACTTGTTCCGATTTGTCATACACAACACTACACAATTCGCTTTCTTGTTGTACAACAAACTCCGCAGCAAATCCACAGCAAAACTGTAAAACGTCTGATAAGTATGCGCATTGAACTATTACTTAGCCTACTTACTTACTTGCTTACTTACTCACAAATTCATTGAAAATTAAAAGCCTGAAAAAAATCCGCAACATTTTAACATGCTGAGATGTAGTGCAGTTTGTTGTACGAGTTGTTCGCTAAAAAGTCATCAAAGATCGAAGCAGTGGAAATTGGACCTAAATGAACGCCCACGCTGCGATATTATAGACCTAGCAGAACGTCCTTACGTTTAGACCTACAGTGTACATTGAGCGCTAATAATTGGAACAGTTAGCGTAGGCCTATATGCACGTAAATCGCTGTTAATTGCTCCGATTTCTTTGCTGTAGCACATTGCATAATAACGTAGGCGTGTTGCTGCCGCTAGTATTTAGTTTGTATTTACGGGGATGTGGTTTCATTTTCGTCGAAAAAAGCGAAAAAAGCGAAAACGCACGAAACGCCAAACAATCTGCTTAATATGAACTAGCTTGATTGGTTGACTTCTACAGCCTCAATTAAAAATTCTGCCAATAATCTACTGAACAATGATGCTTTAGTTACTTCGAGTAAAGATCATAAAAATAAAGGGGCATCGATAGTTTATGGCTGCCAATCAAAAATAGCCTAATGCTTATTATAATCGTTAGTAAGTACAGAATACAGATAGCATCGCCTATTCATGTTGTAACTGTTCGGTGTTTCGGACATAAATAAATGCAGGAATGCATGAACAAATGTTTCGTCGTTATGTGAAAAATGCATTAAATTTAGTTTGTTTTTTTTTCTTCGTGGGAATTAACTGTCTTCGAGCGTCAGCAATAAACGGTAGCCAAACGGATTTCCAGGTAGACCTAACGACCAAACCGGCGTGAGTCAAGTCGTTATGGTCAAAATTGAGGTCGTATAGTAGTCAGTCGTTTGCCACACCAGTGACTACTCCATGACTGTCGGCGCCTTTTTGATTTGCCAATTTGACACAAACATTTTGTGCTAGTTGCAAACGCTGAGCTCTGAATATGGGCATGGGCGTAGGTCTACTTTATGAGCATGGTATACGTGACGTCATGCCGTTTTTCAGGCACAGCAGTAGGAAGAGTGACTGTTTTAAAGTAAAATTGTAGACAACTTTGCTTCTGTACGCTGTCGGTATATTGTAGCCTAATATAGCACATTTAAAATTTTATTATTGTGTTTTACCAGTTTAACATGCCTATCATTTTGTGAACGGTGTTGTCTATTTTGCATTTTATTTTTACTAAGCCTATCATGATGTTAATAATGTTTGTCTCAACAGGCCTTAGCTGCATTATAAATCTTCAGGCATTTCATTTCTTTTCAAACACGGAAACACTCCGCAGACTGACGGACGATTAAGATCGAAGATTCGCGTGAAGCTATGCGTTTCTTCAACGAGTTTCTCTGGTAGACAGCGTTACAATTTAACAACTTTCGCGGTTAAGCAGTGGCCTCGTGTGGGGCAAATAACAACTGCCTTTCCCAAATCATAGCCTGTTAAAATGTGTTTGTTATCAAAATGCTTTTAATATTCACCATTTTGGGCTAATATTGTCTATTTTAATTACACTATTTGCCAGTGAGCGGCGTATTTTGTAAAAAAAACATCGACTTTTTGTATGCATTGGACAGAGTGTAAAATCACCTGAGTGTCCGTCCGTGCGTGCGTCCAACTTTTCTTAAGCTATCTTCCTTCCACCTTTCCTTTCCTTTCCGCTTTTCCTTCCCCTTTTTCCTTTTTCCCTTTCTTCTTTCTTTTTCTTTTCCCTTTTTCTTTTTTATCTTCCTTTCTCTTTCCTTTTTCCCTTTATCCATCTCCTTTTCCTCCCCTTCCGCGTTTCCTTGCCCTTTCCTTTTCCCCCTTTTCCTTTCGATCCTTCTCTTTTTCCTTCTTTTTCCCTTTCGCTTCCCCTTTCCTTTACCTTTCCTTCTCCCTTCCCTTCCTCTTTTTCTTTTTTTCTTTCCTTGTACCTTTTTCCTTTTCTTTCTCAATTCTCTTCCTCTTTCCTCAAGACTTACCCTTTCCGTTCCTTTTTTTCTTTTACCTTCTCCTTTCCATTTTCCTTCCTCTTCCTTTTACCTTCCATTTCTTTTCTCCTTCCTTTCTTTTTCCCCATCCATTTTCTTTTTCTTTTCTTTTCCCCTTCCTCCTACTCTTTCCCTTCTTCCATCTTTCTTTTTGTGTTTACGTCCATGCGTCCAATATTTGAGGCGCCATATTTCCGTAACAATGCCAGATAGACGCATGGTCACCATGGACCACCCATAGGAAGTCGACCACCGGGAGTCGAATGGTCACGTGACCGATAACGTCACATAACCCCAAAAGGTCAAAGTCGTGACCCCATTATCTTTGAGGCGCCATATCTCCATAACGGTGCAAGATAGACGCATGGTGACGATGGACCTTTTATAGTAAAGCGCTGGTAACGAACGGGCCCGTGGAAAGGGGTAGGGGGTTAGCTACCCCGGGCCCAGCGACGTTTGGGGGCCCCCGCCGTCTCCTAAAAATATAAAGTACGCCAAAATGTACCGTTTTGGAAAGAAAAATGCAAATAAATTTCTCCACAGAGGGCCCCATGAAAATGTTTGGGGGCCCCGCGAGAATCTTTCCCCGGGCCCCGCTGTGGCTCTCGACGGGCCTAGTGACGAATCGAATGGTCTCGTGACTGACAATGTTTATTGTTTAGTTAAAATAACAGAGAAGGATGAAAGGATCATTGCTGCTGTACAATTTAAAATAAAACTGTCTGATTTTTTTTCAACCGGTTTAAACAGCAGCTCACTGATTATATTCATACCGACATATACTGTAAACTATCGAAACGCATTGGACAGACTTCGCGTTCATAATGAACATTATCTTGTACGCACCGGCATCTTCGGTGTCGAAAAAATGCAACTTCATGTCCGCCACTCACGACGCCGCTGAGAAAAAAAACTTGACGCTTTCAAGATACATGTACATGTACATGCCGGATTAAACTGCACCACTCGAGCAACTCTGAACTGTTGTTTTCACCCCGAAATTTGCATTAAAATTAAAAAAAAAACATGCAGTGACCGTAACAATGCTAAGGGCAATGCTCACAATGGCATAACCTATTCACTGTGAGAGTTCAGCCGTTATTACTGTTAGTATTACTATTTTCTGACCGTATAGTGAATCAGCGTGTTCTTAATAACGTTCTCTGATATTACTATCTTCATACTGTGTCGCGTTTCAGTCTAATTTTACGGTCGGAAATCACGCAAGAACAACTCCGGTAACTGATAACGAATTTCCGTGCATCGTGTTAGATGCGGTGCTAGTTTTACAGCGCTATTGCGTGCATTCGCTGTAGACTTAGAACATCGCCTTGTACGGAATTTTCCCGTTTCCGGTAACGTAGGTTATTCCTCGTATTTCGCACTGTTTTGTCAATATGCTTAGAATATGTTTACAGTCTATTTTTTAGCGATTAGGCTATATCTTCTTATAATAATAACGAGTAGTCAAAGTAATTTCGCAAAAACGAGATCGCTTTTCATTTGTATTTGCTAAGTAGCAGCACTTCGTTGTACCACACAAGTGTACTGGCAAAAAACATTGAAATCCGCCAAACGGTTTAAACAGATTATACATATGTCACCGCTACAGACGCCAGACATACCACGTACAAACAAATGCGTAGGAATAAGCAGAATCGTTTGCGCCAAGTCAAATAATACTAGACTTGATCATCATCATAATCATCATTCTTAAGGTCGTAGCTTCCGTGCGAGATAAGTGTTTAAACGAATTTGAAAAGTTCTGAGCGAAAGAGAGTGGAAATTAATGACTCAAGCAACAAGTACAGAGGACTTAAAAAGAAGGGGCCAATGCGACTTGGGCAAACGGCAATTTCAGTAAAAACGGACTGCCAGTAGGCCCTAGCTAATGTCACAAAAGAAAACATCGCCTATTGTCGACGCTAAGACATTTTGCATCGTGGACTGTGTATTTGTCCGAGGAGGACAATATAAAACACGGGAGGGACCGATTGTCTGCATCAGATAATGTCGTGAGCTTCCGCCTGACATTGTTGCGTTTATCATATCGAGCGCTTTTAACATATTTCCCCAGATGCCCTCCCTGCATATATGCCGCGACGCCAAACAGTCGAGATTGCAGCCAATCTGTGCCCAAAACGACTTACTTGCAACGCGAGGCTTAACCGACAAAACGTAGAATCGGTAGTTTTGTAAAGGATCGCCGGGAGTGCTGTCCATTAGACCAACTAAACTAAGACGTCGTTCGTAGTTTTTTTTCTGTATAGTAACGCCGATCGCGACGCAGATGGCTAACCACACTGTCCGCACGTAACTTAAAGCGAAAGACTTCACAAAAACACATGGCTGAAGAAACGTTATTTTTGCACTTGGGAAGGCAAAGACCCAACATTATTGCGCTATCATCAGGGCCGGATTTAAGGGGGGGGGCGGGCCCCAGGCCTCCCACCAACAGGGGGTCTCCCACCAAACCCGTCAATTTTTAAAACCCTGTAATTCGATAGCCAATCTCTTTCTGAAATCCCAAATACGCCACTGGGCCCAGGCCTCCCACCAGGGGCCCCAAGCCTCCCACTAGCTAGATCCGACCCTGGCTATCATGGTATGATCGTACTGCACTGGAAAAATGAATAATACAGTAAATTTTGCCTACAGCACACGGAATAAAATAATAAATTAACGAGCACAAAATCTAATAGAAAAAGCAATGAGCATAAGATATTCGCAAAGTGCTTTTTGTTGCAAATATGTCACTCAAGTACCGCGTAAATTTTCGCCTCCGGAGAAATCGCCGGTCGGTCGGGTTGTGAGCCTGGTAAGCCAGTAATTGTACCGATAGGCGCCGTTAGGCCTATTCGACGGCGCGCACCGGTCAGGCTGCAATAGAAAAAGAGGATCTGCGAAGAGGGGCAAAGGCATCGTGATTGAAGATGGAAAAGAACGCTCGCTGCTGGAGTTCGGTTTGGTTAGATTCAGGTTCGGTTTTATGTGGGTTCATTCATTGCATAAACGTGCAGAGAGTACAAACGCTAGACAGTAAATAGGTTTTTCTAAAAATCTGGTAGCTGTCACAGAAGTAGCATTATAGAATCAGACTGTGATGTGTAGTTCTAGGCTTACTTCTTTATTAAGTTTGCTAATCACGTAGATTTATTGCATGGCATTTCGATAGTCTACCAGTTTGTTGAAATCTTTGAAAACATTTTAAAACACAAACAGCACAGTCCTTGTTTGGTTCGGGTTTTTATCACTATCTGTTCGGTTCGGTTTGAGATTAACGAATATGTTTTTGCTTTCAGTTTGGTTTGACTCGTATCTCTAATCGTGAGCCTTCAGCTGGAGGCGTATGTACTAACGATGCACAGTCATGACCAATAATTTAGACGCAGATCATAATATCAGTCGAACTGCCATAGGCATCGATTCTGTGGGGAGGGAACGACGAAAGCGTCGCCCTCACAGCCGAAAGCTAGCACTAGGGCGACGCCCCCAATCGTTTTTGATCTTTGAGCAAGATTTTTGCAACCGCAGAACGAAGCAACTTTTGCATCTCGGCGTTGTACACCTGTGCTGTGATTGACGGGCACTATGATACGACACGAGATCAGGTTCACCGTCATTTCTAAATGTTGGCTTTCGTCCCCACTGTGTCGGGTGGGACGTTAAACCCTACTCACTCACTGTCCCTTTAACGCTATTCTTTTATCTGCATAGAAAACGTTAATCTTGAGGCCCAATAATAATGTCATGTCTTCCTGTGTCACCAAGACAGCCAATATAAATGTCTCAATTCTTTCACTGAAAATCATATCAACAGAGAAATATATAGCAGTTAAAATTATTGTCCTCTGTTTTCTGCGATATCATTCCACCGAAACTTTTCTGCGCTGTTAAAATACACCTAATTATTTTTTCGCTTATGACGGAGCCCCGGATCCTACTGGGAAGCTCGAAACGTTTTCCTGGACCCCCAGTCCGCCGCGACCCTCAATCCACTTCCATCACTCGACGCCTGTGGCGTCTGACCATGGTTAGGTGTAACGGTGCACACTGTAACGGTAGGACATTGGACTTGCGATAGCGAGGTCGTTGGTTCAACTCTCGGTCGGGACGCAATCAAGTATTTGCTACTTGGGTGGGTGACTGTCTGCGGACAGGTGAACCATCTCGGTATATTTCCAGTACTTAGGTCAACTTAGCTTCAATTCCTCTGAAGTAGGTAATTCCAGTATCCTACCGGTCTGTTTGTGGCTCGATAGTCTAACGGTAACGTGCCGGACTTGTAATCCTGAGGTCACTCAGGGGCGCAGGTTCGACTCCGCACCAGGACACTGCCGGGTAACGACCTTAGGCAAGTTGTTCACACACATGTGCCT
>Ga0056128_1008345_pt1 | contig 13053 bp, 12 predicted proteins | sample WorMetLIZISLAND2_FD_71113 | JGI IMG/M metagenome (GOLD analysis project Ga0056128, IMG submission 71113) | Marine gutless worms symbiont microbial communities from Max Planck institute for Marine Microbiology, Germany - Olavius geniculatus... ...
CCGACATAATCACCTGTTTCAAATTTTGTGTCGATCGGTTGAGGGGTTTCGGATCTGCGTGGGGTCGAATTTTGCCATTCTCCCTTTACTTAGCCGGTCGCCATTAACACAGGGCTGTGCGACCGCACGCCTGTGATACGCCTATTGAAAACCGTAAATTAGCCAGTGAGGTAAAATCTACAGTCGGTGCAGGTGCGGAGTTATAAACGTTATCGCACGTTCAGTAAGTTGCCGAACGCGTGTGAAGATGATAAAGCCACGCGCAATAGAGTTGGCAAACTGCATCATGCGTGGGCGGCTGACTCTACCGCATGATAATATATTGGTAACTCGGTCCCATTAAGCATCGGGAAGAGCGACACATGACACGTTCCCACACTTTTGCTGAAACAACAGTCGACTTAATTAATACCAGAGCAGTGACAAAAGACATCCATTGGATGCCGTCATCCACACACACATGCATGATAGCTGCAGCTGTATCAACAGCTATAGGCCTAGGCATCGCCTAGGTGTCCGCGTCAGAGACCACCACCGTGGTATTGGCATCGCATCACGCATTTATCAGCCGTCACTCGCAGACTGCAGCCGCCGCATCAGCGATGCGTCGCACGCCTGCAAAGGCCGGGTCACGGGTGAACTGAAAGCGATTGCGATACACTGCCGCGCCGTGCCACAGCCGCCGCAGCCACGCCCGTTATCTCTCACGAATGCTTCGACATCCACATATAGGCCTTACGCAGTCTGGCAGTATGTGTCCAATATCCGTTCGTCATTAATAACCAGGCTTGCCGTGGATATGGATATCCATGGATATATCCATGGATATTATGCTGGCGCACGTGCTAATTAAATTGACTACATATATCTTTGTATCTCTACAAAATTTCTCTGTCTGTCGTTTCTACTCTTCATTTTCTCGTTTATTAATGTTAGTGAGTCAAATGAATAATCACTGACATCAGCACGTCATTATTTAGTTGACCTAAATTAATTTATTAGCACCATACAGCAGCAACAGACAGTGGCGTATTTAGGATTTGGCAAAGGGGGGGCCATGGCGAGAGCGTGAAGTGCGAGCCTATAACGGGGGTGAGAGGGTGAAGCCCCCCCTGAAGCTGAAACACTTTTTGCTTCTGAATGTTCAATGGAAACCGCAAATTCGCCCATTTTTCTGAAATTTGGAAACGCAAAAGACCATCAAACACTGTTGAATTTTGCAATTCTTGCTGGAAAATGGCATAAAACGCACCTTTTCATATTAAGTCGCCTGTAAAAAATTTTCATGGTCCGGCCAAAAGGGGGGGAGCATCGCACCGTGGCCCTCCCTCTAAATACGACACTGGCAACAGATCTTAATCTTCGGTGCTTTAATACTGTTGGTTTTGCAACAACCATTTGTGCGTTTATTTGTATTTTTACCACATGGTAACAAAATTACAAACTTTTGTGCTCACTAACTTATTTCATGCCAGTAAGAAGTACAAACCAAGTGTCCTTTTAATAACGTCCATCCACCCACCGTGTGCCTGTAGGCGTACACGAACGCAACCTGCGTCTAAGAAAACAAGAATTTCAGCTGTTGCTGGGATACGCCGACCGTACCGCCTATATCCCAAAGCCACTGTCCGACTTCGAGTCGCGGAAAGAAAGCGATTTTCCAGAGTGACTGCAGTCCCATACACGCTAAAGTGACGTTGTTATATCGAATTCTAGAACAAATACTACGATACGACGCGGTAATTTGGCGCACGTTGGTGGCGGCTGCAGGCAACAACATTGTCTTTAAAATTGCGGCTAAACCGCTGCAGACAGAGACATGGTTACTTTTGGCAGCCTATAGGAATTTGCTATCGTCCTATCCAACTGTACGGTCGCCGACTTTCGATGACGTATCGATTAGCCACAATACATGCGTTACGGACAGACAGACGACATATCGTACCCAAGGCTCGACCTAACGGTCGACCAAAAACAGCGTCAGTAAAATTATGCAAATTTTCACGAAAGCTGGGCATACTTGAATAAGATCGTATTTTAATGCAAATGTGTGTTTATTTTTACTTTTATTAATTTTTCAATCAATTTAAAAGAAAAATGTCGGCGTCATATTTTTTTTTGGGGGGGGAGAAAATAGGCGCTTTTGCACTGCTGTGTTTTGCAAAAGTTTGGGGGCTACATTTACGCGGCATAGGCGTCTGTGGATATGGATGGGAAATTTCATATCCACGCCAAGCCTGGTCATCGATGTTAGTAAGTAAAGTGTAAGTAAGTAAAGTATCAATTTTTATAGTGCATACTCAAGAAAATCTCAAATGCGCTGAATAGATGTTGTTATCAATAGCCCATTTCGCGAAAAAGTATGCCTTCAGCTGACGTTTGAAAGTGTCAAGACTCAGTTCTGGGTCACGAAGACTGTCGGGCAGCGAATTCCAAGTCGACGGGCCCGCAACAACAAAGCATCGACGACCGAAACTGTTCAGTCGATAGCGCGACACGACTAACTTCCGCTGACTGGCAGGGTGTCGTCTCATTTCGCCCAATCTCATTTCGTTACAGACGACAGTCAGGGTTAGGGTTAGGGTTAGGGTTAGGGTTAGGCGAAATGAGATTAGGCGAAATGAGACCCAACCGACTGGCAGACCGCAGATGTTGACGACCACTGGCGTCCACTGTTAGCGTGCAACTGTCCATCAAGTACGGCAGAGCAGTTCTATGGAGGCATCGATACATGAGCACATGAGCACTGCGAGCTTAAATCGTAGACTACTCCATCGGCGACATCAAGCCAGTGGAGCTCGTCATGCATTAATCGCGACAAACCACTGTCGTACTTCCGAGTGTTAGTGACGACGCAGGCAGCTGAATTCATCACTCTCTGCAAATGACTCTCGACGACTCAGCCAGCACAGCGTTACAGTAGTCGACACGAGATGTCAGAAATGCTTGCACGAGGGTTTTAGCCGACCCGACATCCAACGACTGCCAGACACGACGAATCTGTCTCAGATGAAAGAAGCAGGCAGCACTGGCGGCTGAGACATGTTTCTCAAAGCTCAAGTCAGACGACAGAATAACTCCTAGAACACGTAGGCCCCCTACATGTCCACTTGGCTCTATAGTATTCGAGCCAAACTCGATAACCGGGCAACGGCCTTTTAGTTGATACGACCAAAAAGCTCTCACTAGTGCTTGTTGTGCATGATAGGCAGCATTCTATCTGCAACCGTTTTCATGAAAGACTAACCAACAGCGCAGATTTCCTTGAACGTAGAAAATCGACACTTGGACTATCGAAATCTACGTTCAATGCTAAAAATTTCGTATGCAGTTTGTCCTTGTCTCTCTCTGTTGATTTTGGCGCAATTCGCTCTTGAAATGTGTTTTGCAGCCTAAAATCGCCAAAAAATCCATAAAAACCTTTATTTCGGTGTTCAAGGTCATCCGAGGTCATTGCTATCGGTGTCAATCGATTAATAGTAACCTAGGCCCTAATGTTGCACCGTTTCAGAGATACAGCGACTCATTGGCCAAAAATCGCAAATTCCCCCCCCAATCATTTAGTGCCATCGCTCGGAGTGACCCCTTTCGAATTTATGGAAAAGCTTTATGGATCCTGAAACTAGAGTCTTCCAGGCAGCCGACAGTGAAGATTTGGTGATCCTAGCTTGCACTGTTTTTGACTGATCCACCCGTGTGACAGACAGACGGACGGACAGATAGACGAACAGAATTGCGATGGCTAAGACGCGCTCCAGCAGTACCTGCTTTCGCGCGTAAAAGGTGAAGAAAAGAAAACAGAATACCGCGAACTATCTCGCGCAGAGTAAATCCGTAGCCTCGACCGTCGATATTGGGCAGAACAACGCATCGTGGCATCGCTGCTTGCACCGCAGTCGAACTAAACACCACATCGTCTATATTAGTGACATTATCTTCGTTGTTTGTCTTACAGCTGTATTGTCAAATTTATAACATGACTCTAATACTTTGCATGCAGTGACTGTGTATATGCAAAAAAGAGCTAATATCAATGTCCCTATTAACGTAACCTGAAATGTATAATTAAACGCATAGATGTCGGCCCAGTGCCGACGTGATATGCGGCCGTCCGCCTAGTTATATCTACTCGCCCACTGCACTGTGCAATCCTTACCCTGACATTTGACCTTTTGAACAAAAAACGGCACACCGTGGCCGGCTATTGTCCTGTTCTGTGGAAGAAGTTTGCACAATTTTGGTTTTACAGCTTTTTCGAGCTATGAAGCCCGTACGTACGTAATAGACGGGTAAACGGACAAATGGCGAACGGGCAATGCAGTCTTTTAGGACGGGCGCATGACGATTCGGGTCCGCTATTCCGAAAGTCTACTATTCCTACTAACCCTAATCCTAACCTTAACCCAAACGTTAGCACTGTGGCGCGTATCTGCACAATGGACTTTCGGAATAGCGGGCCGGTACCCGCATAACAACATTCGCATGTGTGAGAGACATCGCTATAGGCAGTGATTACCGTAAAGCGAAGCCGGTTGTCGCTGATCGGGTGGCGCTTGTGGCATCAAGGCCGTTCGACCGTCCATCAACCCAGGAGTCTTGGACGGTCATTGACTGCAAGCGTTGCTGTAGGTCGTCAGGCACATGGTGATGTCGTCGGCTAGACAGTGGCTCGGCCGAGGCAACGGTCCTCCGCGAAAATCTGTCATCATCACGGTCACGGCCTCTCGTGCTTGCATCCTGTGCGCACACACACGTGTTTTGACGTGATTCTGTGTAACAAATTCTTTCGTCCAACATCCCATTGCATGCATATACTATGCAGGTAGATAGATGTGCATTTTATTATCGACTTGGACTTGGACTGTTAAAAGAAATAGCAAAAATTGCTAGCGGCGTCATTCTGTCCGTTTGTCCGTTTGTCCGTCTGTAACATTGAATTATCGTGGCCACGCGTTGGGTTACTTGGAAAGTACGTATCACATTGCTCAGATAATTTAGCTTATGCATTGTCTTCGCTCCTTGGAACCTTAACGCCTGCGATGGAACAGATCGCATGCGACGGTGACGGTAGGCATACAGTAAGTTAAGGTGGAAGGTTTACGCGTTTGGGTGAATTAAGTAATTTAAGTTGCTATAATTTAAGATCTAAATTTTGGCCAAATATCCTCCAAAATTTCAGGCCGCTGGGGTTTCGCCCCGCAATTAAAGACTTTACAATGTTCAGCCTTTTTGCTGGAATTACGGCAAAAGATCCACAAAACAGCGGAATAATGAAAGAAACAAAAAAAAAGAAAAAAGTGTGGAAAAAAGGAGAAACTTGCTCACAGTACTGAATAGGGAAATACACGACCGTAATGAATACCGCGTTGATCTGTTGCCGGGTGGTGCTAAAGTGGTGACTCGTGGTAGATGCTGATGCCGGTGCAGCTCGTCGCTGTTCGTCGAAGTCTTCACGTCGACGTCGAGGAAACGACCGATGCTGCTGTGTCTGAGTCGCGTCACTCGTCACAGCCAAGTCGTGCTGTCGTGTCGACGTGGTAGCCCAGTAGTTCTCGCTGCCCGTGGTGGCGGTGGTCGTTGGCCTCGGCTGAGCGTTGGCGCGCTGTCTTCTCGGCGGCAGAGTGAGGTAGTCGGACGATTGCTTCTGTACGCTGGACGTCGTCGTACTCCACGGAGAGACGCGCTGCTGCTGTGCGGTCTCCGGCGTCGACGACCCGATCACAACTCGCGTCACTGAGCCGTACGCCTCGTTTCGACCACCCGCCGAGTAATTGGACATGACTGTTTCCTCGCTCTGTCTCACATCACTTCGATCAACCGAATGCTGACTAGCACCATGGTTTTAACAACCACTCCACAGTACGACACGCTGTTCACAGAATCACAGTAATAGATCTGCTCGAGACAGGCTCCTGGAACTCTCGAAGTTTGAGTCCGCTGAGTTAAATATTATCAGCCGGGGCTTGACAGTAAGTTATTGCTATACGTTGTTGAACATAGCGATTGACGTACTGCTCGGCCGACTGAAGACGGCTTTAATACACAAGTGTTGCGACGTCGCTATAGTTCTCAGGTGTCGTCGAGCGTTTGTCAACACGCAAGTCAATAGCAGTCTTAGCAGAAACCGGCTTTCGCCTTCATCGAAGCGTGGCGGCGTCGCACACACGTTTACTACACGCGTGGCACAGCTCAGCAAACTCATGCATGTAGCCCTATACACGTCCTTCTCATGTAATGTACGAGAAATATGAGCTAACGGTCACGAAACGCGCGACAGCATCGTACGTGCTGCCACCTCGTGAACTAGTCTAGAACGCGCAATAGGCGTAAGGCCTACGCGTTTTAAAGGGGCTACCCAAATTTGACGCAAGAGTACAGAGGTTTCCTTCAACTCCAAACCATTTAGTCGGATGGGGAGGGAATACCCTCTCTCCATTCCCCATCTCACACACGACGCTTGCACACTGTGCAGCGTCTCGATTTTCGCCGCCCCCATAAAGCCCGCATATGGCCAGGCTTTGACATAGCTGATCGATTTGACAGTCGACGACAGTCGCCATGATGTTAGGTCTACACTGTCACTGTCTACAGTACACCGCCCCAATGATGTCTTTATTATTCTCTAAACAGTGACGTTGATTTATGGACCTTAGGAAGTCAACTCAGAAAAAAATTTCATGCAAAAACTTGACAGCGGTCAGCGCAGTCAGCAGACTCAGCGCGGCCTGCTCTGCTGTCGGTTGCGCTGCGTGCGGGGGCACTGACTATAGCGGGGTCGGGTACCAGCCTACTGAGCGTAAACATACCGACATTCTCTTTGTCATACCGAACATTCCGCATTTTGTTAGATTTTCTTTCCGATTATCGTCGAAATCCGCTAGGTCGTCCAGTGACAGCCGCTTGCGCCAATTCCTGGTGAGTGTGACATGTTTGTCGTCGAATAATTTGTGCCGATTTGCGCTCCGAGTTGTCGTAACGCAGCATTTAGTAAGTTCGGGAATGTAATCGCCGCATCGCGTAGTTATTAGTCATCGTGATACTTTCAGGTCAATGACCGAGAGGCTGTTTGAGTATGAGAAAAGACCTGGTTGTGGAGGGTGTTGTGAGTATCAGGACGTGTCAAGATGAGTAATGAGACTTTGCGGGGTATTCTACTCCAGCAGAAGAGGACGTTGGTTGACAGAAGCACGGCAAAGATTGACGTGGTTAACGGTTTGGGCATGCTTCAAGGATATGAAATGAACGGCTACCAGCAAAGGTGATATACGGTTCTGTAATTGGGAGTAGGAACCAAAGAATACAAGCAAAGAAATTGATAGAGAACATACAAGAAAACATGGATGATGGGTACAAGACTTACAAGTGCCCTTGTTATAAGCTGCATGCTAAAGTTTTTGTTCAATGCTGAAAAATTTACACGTACGTTGTTTTGGTCTATCTCCAGCCATTTTGGCACAATTCACTCTTGAAATGTGTGCCAGAGTCTGAAATTGCAAAAAAAAATTTACCAAAAGTTTCTGTTTTGGTAGTTCGAGATTGTTCAAGGTCATCTATGTTGGCAGGGATCGAAGTGGGATGGTATGGACCGGTATGGCATACCGGCAGTTCTTTTCTGAGAAGTAATACCGGTATGTTTGCAGGCCATTTTGTGAGATTCAGGCAACTGGTCGCTGATGTTTGCATCGATCAGTGACCAAAATAATGGTAGCTTGAGTGCAGGAAAGGAAGGAAGGCACATCAACCATACTGGCTCCACTTATTACCACTTCGAGCCCTGGATGTTGGTACTAGTGGAAAGCACGTCGGCAGCATGTCTGTAACCATTTTTGCGCTAGACACCTGCGCAGATAGTGTCAGCTGGCTGTCGACGATGACGCCGCTGAGGTTACGCACCGTCTCTGAGGAGTTGATAGCCCTATGTGCCGATGCCACCAGAACCTCAGAAACGTTGACTTTCGCCAGCTGCTGTGGAGAACCCAAACACATTACCTGGGTCTTGGTGGGGTTCAGTCTAAGTTGGCTGGCCTTCTGTCATGCCTTGATGTCAATGATATAGGCACTGAGGTGTCGGACGGCCGCCTCAGTGTCACCGTCCGGTGTGCTGATGTAAAACTGCATGTAATCAGCATACTGGTGCAGGCTGAGTCCATGACGAGGGCCAGCTCAGCTGAGTAGGCTTACAGAACGTACAACAGTGGGCCCAGTACATATCCTTGCAGAACCCAAACAGTACCAACTGCACATAAGACAGTTGACTTTCTTGGGGTACTCCCTCTTTGATGCTTTTGTTGTAGAGGAATCCCATCACTCTGCAGGATGAACGTTTGTTACAAAAACTAGTCTTTGGGGCAGCTCACAGTGAAAGTTTTGTGATCCTAGCTTGCATGCTCTTGAGAGGGCAGCAGAGTCTGATGGACAGACTAGACAGACCGACGGACGCCTTTAAGATGTGCTTGGCATAGCTGCTGCGTGTAAAAAACGTAAAAGTTTCCAGATCCAAGAGGCTTATGGCCATGGGGTAACACTGATCTCTGTTTTTAGCCCTCGGCCAGATACCAGATTACACTGTGAGACCATGGATACAGGGCTAGCGCATCGCACGATGTGCCTGTTTTTGACCTAGCTTTCACGGGTAGCTTATTCATTGTGCTTATCTGCTGAGGGATGGCTAGGCTGAGTTGACCTGGGTGGCTGGTTACATGCCGAGATGGTTTACCTGCCTGCCACACGGTCACCCATCCAAGTACTAGCTGGGCTGAGCATTTATTAACATTGCTGATGTGACCAACGACGTTGATAACTAAGCCAAACTGCCACCTCTTTGATGAAGTACTACAAGTAATTTGAGCAGAGCTCATGTGATGCATGACAGCATCGGTCATGCCACCTAAGCAATCAGTGTAAAAGCCACAATAAAATAATAGAGCATTTTGAAGGAGTACCCAAATTTGAGGCCTCCATATGGAAGACTCCTTCATCCTATGGGGTCGAAACTCAGATGGTTAAAGATTGGCTAAAAATTTCATACACAGGTTGTCCAGGTTTATCTCTAAAATTTTCAGTGAAATTCGCTTTTGAAATGTGTGCTACAGCTGAAAATTGCAAAAAATAACACTAGCCCCCTATTTTGGAGGTTCAGGGTCATTAAAAATCATTGATGTTAACATGCAAAAAAAGCTTGTCACTACTCACTAGTCCTTGCTATGATAAGCAACGTATCTGTGTCTATCTGCACTTATCTCACACTATCTATCTCAGATGTCTGTCTCACTCTAGATGATCCAATAGTGGTAAAATAACCACCTTTTAGGGCGTACCTCTTTTTGACAAGGTTTGCATGCTCAGAGCCAGGCCTTCTTGAACTTAGGGGGTTGGACCTGGACTGCTAAAATCTACGTTGAATGCTGAAAATTTTATACGCAGGTTGTCTTGGTCTATCTCCAGCCATTTCGGTGCAGTTCACTTTTAAAATGTGTGTTGCAGCCCGAAATCATGAAAAATTTACTCAACTTATTTTTGGGGTTTATGGTCATTCGAGGTCATCAATGTTGATACCCCCTAAAAAGCTCATCACCAGTGCTCATTTAGATAAGCAGTATGTCGGTGCTTATCTGCAGCCATTTTCATGTATCACCAATGGTTGTAAAATACAAACTTTTTGGGGGTACTCCTTTTACAGGCCTCACAACATGAAATTTCATTACAAAAAAATTAGTCATTGGGGCAGCCCACAGTGAAGAAATTTCGTTATCCTACAGTGCACTGTTTTGATAGGGCTGCAGGGTGTGACAGACGAACAGACAGAAAATTATATAGATAGAGACTTTTAGTTTTCACCATATGATAGCTTAGAGTCTCTAGTATTTTGCGACAAAATTTCATGCCATTGGGTGAAGGGGGTTACCACGAATGAGGAGGAGAAAAAGGGGCACCCCCCTTAAAAGGCGTTATTTCACTGTTATTGGCTCTTTTAACGTGAAAATAGGTGCAGATAGGCACAGACATGCTGCTTATCGTAACAAGCAGTGGCAACGAGCTTTTTAGAAATGTCAACATCGATGACCTTGAATGACCTTGAACCCTCGATATAGAGGATTTTAGTGAATTTTTCGCAATTTCGGCCTGCGACACGCACTTCAAGAGTGAATTGCGCCAAAATGGCTAGAGGTAGACCAAGACAACCTGCGTATGAAATTATCAGCATTGAATGTAGATTTTAGCAATTCAAGTCCGGAACCTCTAGGTTCAAGGAGGCCTGCACACGCGGGTGTCAAATAGGGGTTCCCCTCTTAAAAAGTGGTTATTTATTCGCTGCACTGGCTTGTCTAACGTGAAAATGGTTGCAGATAGGTACAGACATGCTGCTTAACATAACGAGCACTGGCGACGGGTTTCTTAGGATTGTCAACATTGATGATCCTGATTGACCTTGAAACCTAAAAATAAGGGGTTTTAGTGATTTTTTGGCGATTTTTGGCTGCTAAATAGTGAATTGCGATGAAATGGATGGAGATAGATCAAGATTACTTGCGAACTTGAACTGCTATAGGCTCTCGCACGTCTCATGAGCATTAGCTTAGATTTCTTGTACTCATTCTCCGGGGAACATTTACACCATCCGTTCGGGTTTCTGCATTTTTCAGTTTTTGTGATAGTTTTTTTAGTTACCAGCCTCTATGGGACATACAGACAGTGCATACGAACCCGACCCGTAATGCCATTTATTGGGACAGCCGCAGAATAACTTGCAGATAGACATTCATGGTTACTAGTTAGGTCTGGGTGTGTTGCCAGAAACTAGTCATGACTTCTACCAAGTTGCCGTGAGGTCCATACTGCACTTACTTTGATTTGTAGCAGATTTGTTGTACACCGTGTTGTAAAACTACAACAAGCGGTGTAACATACTGGTATCTTCCACAACAAATCATTCAGTCAATAAAAACACACACATATTGTCGCACCGTATGTCGCTAATGAAAAGTCAGAGGCACTGGCACATGAAAGTTGAACGTCTATGCAACAAATCCGTATAACAAGTCTAGAAAAGCAGTGGCGTTGTGGCTGGAGTGACAGCGAAGGCAGCAGTTGGCTTTGGGAAAGTTGTCAGAAAATTTTCTTGTTGCTGGAAAATTGCCGTTCAAAAATGCAAAATTTGTGGCTAAAACTTCCATTTTGGGAAATTTAGAGGCACAGCGGAAAATTTAAGCCCCTAAAAGGTCCGTTGTTGCTGTTGTTGTCCGGAAAATTGCAACTTACTGCTACGCCTACTTTTTAACCCACGATGCCGTTAACAAAAAATATCGAAAGTCGACAACTAATGTAGGTACAATAGTGGAGTTTGTGCTGGTCAGCTGTGTGGTCAGTATACTCAGTATGCTGAGCGCGTGCAGTGAGTGCGTCGTGTGTGGTCATGCCCCCCCTCACACTGTGATGTGTCCGAGTGTCGTGTCTGTCGTCTGTGACTGACTGTGGATGGCCGTGTATTGTTGGCGGTCGCGTGCCGTGCTGCCAGCAGCGATCACGTGCCGCGTCCGTCCTCGACGTCCGCGCGTTCTGTTCTCTCGGTCACCCAGCCCTACGGCCACCCACCAGTCGTCATCGCCATGATGATGATGATGATGATTATACGCTGACATTTTCGTTCTCGTTTATTATTCAGTTACAGTTTTAGAAATAGTGCTAGTTTTGTAGTTTCTTTCTAGTTTTTATTATTTTCCCTTTTTGGTTTTAGATGCACTGTCAAATTCGTTATTTTTCGTTATACTTATCGCCAGTATATTTATCGCCAGTGTTCGTTTTCGTTAACGAAAATGGCACTGTGATGATAATGACGTCATATGGCACCTATTACTAATTACCTTTCTATAGGCGGTTGTATACAGCTTCGAATTCTACGTTGTCATCACGCGACTTTGTCGCCAAGACTCTTTTAGTGCTTCGATCATGGTCGTACAGACTGAATAGTGACGCTCTGTATGACGGAAGCGCCTATAGGCCGTCGTTAATTCCCGATGACGGTGCCAGAGTGTCGGAAAGCGCCTTCGTTAATAATAAGGCGTCTCTTTTTGAACAGCATCAGATCATGAGTGACGATTGTTGAGTATTGCAGCTTCGTGTCTTGGTCTGCGACATTCACAGCTGACTAAGTGTGCATGGTATCCGAGTATTAGCCTGTATGCGTGTTCTGCTATTGTTCTACGACGTTACGGAGTGAATTACTATATACGCTGCTGTCCGTCAAGCAGCCTGCAGTATAGCGTCGGCTGGCTTGCGGACGTTGCTTTTTCTGTGTAAACTGGATGACAAGCGGACGAGCGTTTGTGGTCAGTCGGTCGTTGGTGATTGATGAATGACGCTTGTAGCGGTGCATGTTCAATGTGTGATGCAACATGTTCGTTCAGTATAGTTAACTGTTATAGTTGTGCGTGTGACGACCCTATTTACTCGTATAGCAACTGCGCGATGACGACACTGTGCTATCGACTTCCGTTCAGCCTTCATCCGAGACCGACCGACCGACATTGGCTGCTAAGGACATTTTTGTTCGGGTGTTGAGATCGCAGCGCGTTGTGACCAACTGTTGAATTTGCGCCGGGCAACTTTTCTTCTTCGTCGCTGTGGAGTTCTCGACGTCGCGGATGTGATCAGTTCTAAGCTGCGTCTTGGAAGTTGGAACAAACTGAACTGAACTGAACTACGGTTCTTCTTCTGAGGAAATTCTGTTGCGTGGTCCGTTTGATCGTGGTTGATATCTGACGGTGTCCGTGCATGCTGGTCGCTAGTTGTCGGCTGTTGCTGAGCCGTGTCTCACTGCTATTCGCGCGTCTCTACCTTGTATCGTAGCTCGGCCTATACTGCAACATCTGTCGGAGATCCGACCGTCGCTGTATCCTGTGTACTGTATATACAGCTGACGCAAGGACGGGCGCACGTCAGCAGCCGGCCACTGGCTGTTGTCGTCGCAGTGGACGCGCGTGCGCCCATGACAACAACGATGACGACGACTACTGACGTCTTGACACGGACCCCTCCCTATTACAACAACATCTG
>Ga0056128_1008348_pt1 | contig 13051 bp, 10 predicted proteins | sample WorMetLIZISLAND2_FD_71113 | JGI IMG/M metagenome (GOLD analysis project Ga0056128, IMG submission 71113) | Marine gutless worms symbiont microbial communities from Max Planck institute for Marine Microbiology, Germany - Olavius geniculatus... ...
ATCACTTGTAGTTTTTGCCATTCCCGACATTCCCTGAAAATTTCAGAAAGATCCTTCTATAACTTTTTGAGTTATCTTGCTAACACACAGACAGACAAACAAACTCTGGCAAAAACATAACCTCCTTGGCGGAGGTAAATATTAAATCCCGCATAAAATAGAAAAGTGACTTATATACGAATAAGCTAATGCACTAGCCTATAGGCCTTCAAGTCTTACCAGTCGCCATGAGAATAAAAACAGTTCGTACGCATCTGGGTGCATTTCAGTGAGGCATTTGTTGCGCGGTGCATTTCAACGTAGCTAAAATATCTTAAGGAAAACGGTCAGAGTTTACCGCATACGTGCACTGGACAACATTCAATCATTCATATCCCACACAACTTTTATGGGCCTATGTTTATCTTAACTGTAACAACGGCCGAATTTTGACAATACTTTCAGCTTCACTGGCGTATAAACTGCAAAAAAAAACTATAGTACAAAAGACCACTTTAGCTCGAACCACACTTAAGCCTACTTGCGAACTTCGAACTAGTAGGTATTTTTGTTTAATATATTTATTATTAGCTTATTCATTTTTACAGGATTTTTTTTGCCAGAGATTTGACGCAGTTGCGAAATTTGTCGACAGAATCACGCCTGCTAGAAGTCTAAGTACGGTGCAGCTACTATAGTTGAATTCGAAAACGAATCAATGCCTTTTTTGCGTAAGAATTTTTATTGCGGCTTAAGCAGAGTTTCCACTTTACGCACCGCACGAAAGAAAGTTCGCAGGAAAGTATGTAACAAACGCAATGTACACAATGAAGGCTAAAAAGTAGGCCTACGCAACAAACGCAGGTGACGTAGCCTAGTTGACGCAACGGCTAAGCCTCTCCGCTGCTCGGTCGTCTGCTTTTGCCGCGCAGCAAAACGAATTCTGATCACCTTCTACGAATATAGCAAGTAAACAAACATAAATCGCAATTAAAAATATATGTTAAAAAACAAACACCCTACAATTTATTATTAATTATAGGAGACAGACTGTCAAAGGGGTGGTCGCTTGTCTCATCTGTTGTTATGTCCGTTTTGTCAGTTGCGTATTTGCGTTGCGTCCGTCTCGTCAGCTACGTCGGTTGCGTTGCGTCCGTTATTTTTGTTGCCTTGCGTGTGTTGCGTACGTTGCTTTAAGTGAAAACCCTGCTTTACGTCGGCGAATTGGTTTACAAATTGCTTTTTATAGTCTTTTAGAGACTTTTGAAAGCTCTCCGACCCCTTCCCCAACGCCGAAAATGAGACAACACAAAATGACAATACGCTTGAAAGACATTCTACACATTGAAATAAAAGCAAGAAATGTCTTAAATATTGTCACTTCATTTTTATGGAAAATGCTCATTTACAAAAAATGTGAAAGGACAAAATAGTACAGTAACAAATATTGTGCTGAATTGGATGGCTCCGTTAACAACGTACTCGATATTGCTTGTACACGTAAACGGCTTATCATAAGAAAAAGTAATCTGAGCAAAGCTTACGTGACGCGCGACAGCATCGGTGCTGCTACCTGGGAAATCAGCCAAATTTGAGTCATCCGTACGGAAAACTCGTTGAACATAGAAGATTCAAATTTAAGTGGTTAAGATCTAGGCTTTATACGCACACTGTCGCAATAAGCAGCAACTCTGTGTCTATCTGCGTCCGTTTTTACGCTAGACGAGTCAATAGCGGTGAAATAACGACTTTTTAGGGAGTAACCATGTTTGACACTATTGTTTGAAAGGAGTCTCTTCACCCAGCGGCATAATTAATAAAAAATTATGCATTTTGAAAAAATTACCCCAATTTTACGCACTTTTAACGAGAACTTCCTGAATCTAGGGGTCGAGACTTTCTTCTACTGCTATAATCTACGTTTAGTGCTAAAAATTTTACGTACAAGTGCAATTTTAGCACAATTCACTGTTAAATTTTGCGCCGCAGGCTACAGTCGCAACAAATTCACTAAACCCCCTTATTTTGGGGTTTAAGGCCGATCAAGGTCATCGATGTTAGCACCGCCGTAAAGCTTATCAACAGCGTCCATGATGTGCATCAAGTCTAAGCAGGTCTGGGCAAATCTATTTGCAGCCGTTTCCACGCTAAACGAGTCAGTAGCGGTAAAATAACGACTTTTTACTAGTGTATACCCCTGTTTGATGCTTTTGTTCGAAGGCAGTCCCCTCACCCACCGGCATAAATTTTGTCACAAAAAACTAGAGACTCTACGCTATCAAACGGTGAAAACTCGAAGTCTCTATTCAGCTGGGCTTGGATCGTTTCCGGGCTGTGACGGACAGACGGATAGAATTACGATAGCTAGTATACGCGCTCTCAGCAGTACGTGCTGTCGCGCGTAAAATGCATGCATCCCAAGCACGAGGCTGTTTGCTGCTGATGACATGCGTATTCGCAGCGCACGAACAGAACACAATAACATGGAGAAATACATAGAATACGGCGAGAAACGTTCGTAAAACTAACAAAATGTGCGATATATCGAAATACACGTACAAAATATTATACACATCACGATTGCACCGAAGGCCTACAACAACAATGAGCAATGTATACATAGATAGATTCACTTTGTACACAATAAAACAGATATTTGATGCACAATATAATCGATAATCATTCAGTCACTAAATATAACTGCAACTCAATAACGAAAACGACAACAACAATAACTACTTGCTTGCTAATGACAACAAACGGTGACGCAGTGGTGAGAGGGGTAGCGGCGCCCCCACTAGGCCTAAATGTCACATTGCGCACATTTCCGAACAATTTTAGCACGCCAGAATGCGCTAAAGCTCACCTACAGCAATCTAGAATTTCAGAATTTTTTTCGTAGAGAATCCCCGGTTTCCGGCAAGGCAAAAATAGACGAAAAAAAGGAAACTGAGGGATTGAACAAGAAGGAAAATTAGAAAGGGGAAAGAGAAAAAGAGTGCATGAAATGCTTAGAGCCAAAAGGAAAATGATAAAAGCAAAAGAAGGGGAAGAGAGGTAGATGCTTCCCAAATAAAAATTTAGGCCTACTGCTATATACATGGCAACATTAATCTTTCTTTCGTTCTGATGATCGCACAATATCTGATAAGCCACAAAGAGTCGAACTCGACAATAGTAGAAATCGTAAAAAATATATCACTTGTATCGAACGCGATACAATAGACTGTCATGCGTGCTGAATATTTCTGCTGCAACGCGTTCAGAGGTATTGACGCCTTGACAGTATGAGATTATTCGACTGACTTGAGATGTCGCTGTTTAACAGAATTATGCGCCGTTTAGAAACACGTTGCAGCAAATTTCACAAAATGTGTGCAGAAACTAAATTTACGCGAATCTAATTCACGGACCACAGTTTGCACTAAGAAATGCACATAACGTGATTATGACACGTACTTATATTCTGTCTCTTGTTTCTTTTCTGGGCCTATCATTCATCACGCATCGGTGCTTATTCAAACACTTTTTTTGTAGTTTATTACAGTCGCAGTCGCAAGATGAGCTTATTGGTACAAAACGTATAATGGGCGTTTCATGTTTATTTTTTTGTTTTGCTTTTAAAACAACGCGAATAGTGTTCTGAGAAAGGCACGATGTTTTTATAACAACAATCAGCAGACAATGCAATCAAAATATCGCACACACAAAAAGTGGCCTATAGGCTTAATTACACATATTTATATATCATACTAACAAAGAATAATACACAATATCTGCATAGCACGCATCTTAAAAAGCAGTCTTGAGCTTCTCTCCTTTCTGCTAAATTATGCAAAAAATATACGAATATAGACATCATACATTTTACTCATTTAAGACAACTATCACACATCAGTCTATTTGCAAAATTTTATGATATAATATAACATAATAATGATACAATAACAATAAACAATATAGGCAAAAACACAACTATATAACTACAACATAATAAAGCTATATCTCCTGCACTTGCAAATGACAGTAATAATGATAATAACACATTGTACAAAATAAAAAACGTCAAATTTTTCACTGCAGCTTTAACAAATAAAACAAATTTGAGTGATAATAGGTAAAAAGCGCAATATGCATGTTTTCATAAGTATGTATGAATACGAAATATCATTATCGTTGTTTAAATTAAATGGCAAAACCAGACGTCTCTTTTTCTAGACGCGCTGCATAAGATTTTATTGTACATAAGGCTCATGGAAAACAAAAATGAACGCCAAGAAATGAACACAAATGGTATACAAAAACCAAGGCACACATAAAATATACAAATTTACATAAGCCTAAACGTATAATTACAATAAAGATAATGTAACAAAACACAACACTAAAAACAAATCTAAGCGTTCATGTGTTAAAACAAATTATTATTTTATTTCCACTGAATTTATAACAAATATCAACAAACCAGTAATAACTGAAGTCTAAAGTGAACAACAGATAGCACAGTCGTCGGAAAAGAACGTTTAAAGAACATCACAAACCACTTTACGTAATTATTAATTATTTTCACTGCTTATGGCAAAAACGCCAAAACTCATCCCCAAAACAAAATCTCGTAATATCGACTGATCTCGGAACGTGCACGCATTCTAGCGAGCGCTTCAGACCTTCAGGCATCAAAACTATAAACGGCAATATTATGCCTTCACCTATTGGGAACTTGAGCTTTGACCTTTTGACCTCCAAACCTCATCCATTTATTTTTATTCCCAGATACACTGCTAGCAAATGCTTAGTGAAAAATCCACATCAAAGCATGCCACAGAACGGACAGACGAACGAACGGACGAACACACAGTAATAATAACGCGTAAACATAATACCTCCAGCACCACCTTATCGCAGAAAGTGTTGGCACAAATAACTTGTAAATTTGCTTAAATCTGTTTATTTTGCTACTGTAGAAAAAGTGTAAAGAGAAAACTTTGTAATGCTGTAATATAATACAGTGCACTTTATGAGCAACTGCAATCCTAAATAAAATTCCATATTTATGCTAATTTTGCCCTGGTTTTCTGATAATAAAACTGTACCAACTGTATAATGACTATCAAAGCAGAAATACAGCCAAAAATTCAATGTGTTAACAATTAGATCTATGTAACACTTTAAGAATTTTATTACAGAATACTTTACCATCACAGAACTGTGTAAAACGACCAAATTCAAGTGCATTCAGTACACTTCAAATAATCAGGTCACATGCAACGTTGTACCGTATGCCGCAAAAAACGAATTAAATGCTTTGATATGTTGTAAAAGCCTGGTTTTCATCCGACGCAGCGTGCGCATCGCAATAGACCCTAATAGACGCCACTTCTTGCTGCGTTTTGGTTTTTGCGTCCTTTGCGTTTGTTGCGTAATTTCCTGGGTTTATTGGGTTCATTGCGTACTTGCGTATTTCTTTTGCGTCGCCTGCGCATTGTCACTCGCGTCAAAAAGTACGCAACTTCCTCGCGTTACGTCTGTTGTGTCGGACGGAAACCAGCCAGGCAAATAACGTCATCGCGTTACCATGGTGATGGGCGGTTCAGTGGACGTATGACGTCATGTTGGCGGGGTGGAGCGGGTGGCTAGGCTGGAGGCAGATCTCGGCGCTTGGTGACGTCATCGGAAAGTCAAAGACGGGCGACGTGACGTCATTGGCAGCCGGTGCGCTGCTGCTGGCAGCTGCTGATGGGTCGGTGCAGCTGATTGGCTGGTAGAAGACACCGTGCGCAGCAGCAGCGGCAGCAGCTTGGGGTGGAGGTGGTCCGGCGTGCAGAAGGGGTAGTGACATGGGAGCAGTGCTCTTGACGGGGGCAGCCCCCACGGAAGCTGCCGTGGTAGCGCCGGGTGTGTGCGCAGTACCGGGGCTCGGCAGAGGTGTCAGAGGCGCCGGAGCGAACATCGTCGCTTGTGGCGGTGCGGCAGCAATAAAGACTGGAGCACCTGTGGAGTCTGACGAGAGGATGACAGGCAGAGCGGTCAGCTGGGGTGCTCCTGCCGCAGGTGGTGACGCAGCCATGAGTCCAGGCATTCCCGCGGCACCTACATCAGCAGCACAGATCAGCATCTACGTCACTTTGTCACCCAATGTGGCTTGCAAATGTAACGGTAGGACGTTAAACTTGCGATCAAGAGGTCTTTGGTTTGACTCCCGGTCGAGTCGCTATCAAGCGGTTACTATTTAAATGGGTGATTGTTGGTAAACAGATACATCCAGGTACCAACACCAAGGTAAACTCAGCCTCCCATCCCTCTCGGGTAGGTAAATCAAGTACTGGCCTATCTGAGTGAAGTTAAAGCAGAAAGGGAGAGTGTTTACCTGTGTCGAGTGGCAGATAACATCGTGTGATTCCATATGGCAGGTGATGCTCCGTACCTCTTAGCTGGGTTTTTCACGAAGGGCCACATTATTTAACTATTTTAAGCATCAGTCATCAGTCAGCTAACAACTCGACTAATCATTGGATGCTCTGTTACTCCAGATGAATTAATCCTGCTGCGACCTTCTGCAAACTGGTAGAAAGGCTTGCAGTTGTTTTCTACAGGTTACTGTTCGTCCAAATACAATCGTGTTTCAAGTTTAATTGATCAATATTATGGCAAATAAAGCGACTACTCACAGAACGAAGGTCCGGCTGGAGTCATCATAAGCAGGCCGATGTTGTTGTTATTGTTGTGGTTATTGTTGGCGGCTATAATGCCGTTGTTGTTAAGTCGAGTTGCCAGGATGTTGTTGCCGTTGCTATGAAAACCGTTACCGTGGAAACCGCGATACGTTCCGTTGAGTAACGCCAGCTCCATCAGTTGACGTTTCTTCAGCTCGTCTTCGTTCTCCGGCTGCAGCAGCAATTCGAACCGCACCGTAGCAATGACCCAATGACGTCCCACAACTCCTACGAATACTAAAGCCCAGGTCAACTCAGCCTTTCGTCCCTTCAGAATAAATAAATCGAATCGAGTACCAACTGCCCGGCTGAGGATAAGACAACGAGCGTTCACCTGTGTCGGGTAGCAGGTGTGATCTCATGGCAAATAGCTCTGAGTTGGGTTTTATGAAAAGTTTTTAACCTTTAACCTTTAAAGCACAGAAAAAATGAACACCATTGCTGATCTTATTATCACCATGGAACAGATATTGGTATCAAGTTCACAACAGAAGAAATTACAGCAGAAGTACAGGCGCCTGACGTAATTGCGTAAATAGCGCGAGAAAGCCTGTAAGACAAGTGCAAGTGAGATGAGCTATGAATGGACTCACAGACGGCACGAGAAGTTTCTTGACTTGTTCCACGGCGTGCTTCAGTTTAATAGTAGCTCGGTTCTTTGCGTCTTCGACCGTCAAAAGTACGTGAAGGTCTTCGTTCAGATGTTCCCACTTTGCTTTACCGCGCATCTGCTCCTCCTATGTACATGAACACAACTAGCCTATAAGTGCTGATTGAACGACAAACTAGAAAGACAAAGCTGGCGAACAGGCGAAGCGGCGCAGCATATTGCAAAAACGTACGATATGATTGAACTAAAAATATATATTTTTTGAACAACATCATTATTAGCTGAGATAATCGTTCGTATTGTGTTGTCTTATTTGTATGTTTTTTTGGGGTTCATGTAAGAGGCTTTTGTAGCCCTTTGTGCCCTTGTTCAAACTCTTTCGTTATTCATTTTGTCAGTGCCTTTTACTTGCTTTGATTTGATTTAATTTGAATAATAACATAGACTCCTATCGCCTGTCATCTTTGTCATGAAAGGCCTTAAAACTCAGTTGTGAATTTGACAGTTTATGTTTTCATCGCAGATACAGCTGTGTCAGTCACGTGTGCACAACTTCTTACTGTAATGCGCGGAAAGTCTGTAGAAAAAGTAGCGGTAGCGCAGCCTTCTGTTAATAGCGACCTGCTAAGTCCATGGAGAATGACAAAATTCGACCCTTCGCAGATCCGAAACCTCTCAAGCAGGTGATTAGGCCTACGTCCGCAAGACGACCCCCTATGCAAAATTTCGTGCAAATCCGTCCATTGGGGGCTTCCCGGCAAGTGGGTGAAATATAATGGAATTTTTTTAAATTTCCATATACCTTTTCAATGACATGCCTTCAGGTCCGCCCGGCAGATTTTCACGCGCGATGACTCAGACGACGCGGCCTCACGCAAGGGACAAATCTTTTCGGGAACAAAAATTCCCTGAAAAATCCCCCAAAGTCAAAAATTGGGCCCAAAAATGGTCTAAAGTTTTCGGGCAAAAGAACAGCACATTGACAGTTAGGCGACGTGATAGTGAGTGATATCACCTTTTTATGATTTTTGTTGTTTTCGATTTGTCAGTCATTGCATGTCGCCGTTAACAAGTGTATAAACTGATGTTTTGTACATTTATTGCAATATAATACAGTGCAGAGTATTTAGAACTGCAGTTCTAAATAAAATTTAATTTTTGTGTTAATTTTTCCTGATTTTCTGACAATAAAATTATATTAACTATCTTACTGTAATGCGCGGAAAGTCTGTCTGTTTGTTTGTATTGCTGTCATGCACATAAACCTCTTAAAATAAGGAAAGACGGCGGCCGTTATTGGGTCCGCGAACGGTATTTTTTTAGTTTTTTTACTGTAACTTTGTCAAACGTGGTCTGTTTGCTACAAAATTTTGTGCTCATAGTGTCACAAACAAGTAAAACAAATGCTGCAAATTTGGTTAGTAATGGTTTACTTTCTCGTGTGTGCATATATTGCGGCTAAATCGTACATACCGACGTATATGCACAACGAGAAATTAAAAATCATGCAGTCACCAAATTTGCAGCATTTGTTCATGTTGTCTATGGCACTATGTGCACAAAATTTTGTAGCGAACGGACCGCGTTTGACAAAGTTACGGTAAAAAAACTTTAAAATACCGATGGACCCAAGTTCGTGGATAGGAGCATGGCCGCCGTCAATCCTTATTTTAAGAGTTTTATGGTCATACCTCTCTGGCGCCTTTTGTGTTGCACGGTCGCATGACCCCGACAGCGGCGTTTGAGTCCTTGGGCCTTGCCCCCTCAGGCTGCCCTGAGGGGGTTGAGTTGCCGCGTAACAGAGTGAAAACTTTTCTAGTAATAGTAATACGGATTAAGGAAACGGATAGTCTCAACTTTCACAAGTCTGTCATAAATTATTTATTACAATAACAGTAAAATGAGCTGGTTTACACCTTGTTCTTGTCTCGCATGGATCCTCGACCACGAATGAGTATCTTGCAGCCAGTTTCTATTTCCAGCTGTTTGGCGGTCATACCGCGGGGACCCAGCAACCGACCAACAAAGTTGAACTATATACAACAACATAACAAAAAGAATAGATAACTTGAAGGCATGCAAATGTGAACGTCGTTGCTTACACGTACTTACTTACATAAGTTGCATTACAAAATAAATTGTTAGCAACGCACCCGAATGTCTGCGACGCAAATTTTTGGGGTCGGGATCCTTATTTTGGGAGAACAAATGCCCGTAGAGTGTCGCCAATGGTACAGTTGGATAAAGCGACGGCGTTGATCAGTTTCTATAGGCTGCCAATAAAAACCGTGCTACTAACTGAAGCGTTTTGAAGGCAATTCGCAATGCTAGTAGTGTTTGGGGGTACGGTCACGCAGTGCCCCCGTTTGGAGATTATGAGGGTTGTGGAGGGCCGAAGTGGTATCACAAGGTAGCGGCCAAGTAAAAATTTGTATTTTAGACAGTTTTCTAATAAGACGTAGGCAGAATACATACGTTACAGACAACAGACAGACGCCGGACGACAGAAGAACACAACAGTAAGCTTATGCCATATGTGCGACGGTTACTACCGTCGGCTAAAAAGCGTGGTAAAAATAAAATTAGTGTCGACGTTTCCAGCCCTGGCAAAAGTAGCCTAACTGGCGGTCAGGCGTTTAATTCTTTTAAAGATCAAAAGTAAAGGTTAGACTTGGAGTAGCGTTGCACAGTGCATTGTGTAGCTAAACGGACGACCATATATATATTTTTTCTAATTATAGGCCAGTTATGAAACTCTAGCAAACATAATATGACCGATTTTAAAGTGCCAATTTCCCTGTGGTCAAGGAGTCAGATCACCCCAACCTCAATGAACGGTGAAACAACACACTGTCATGTAGTTTGAGGCAGTAATCATAAATACCTCGGGGTGTTCTTTGACTGGGATGGTGAGTTTCTCTGAGAGAGTGACGACCGGACCTACAGCCTCGGGCAGATCGAGTGCATCAAACTCGCCTCCGCTGAAACTCAGCACACTGCCTCGCACTCGACTGATCTCTGCAGTAACATAGCACAAATACACTGTACGTGGAACGTTTACTTTCATCAGCTCATTGGAGTAGCCAGAAATTTCAATTGGGGGCTCCTGTGCCTTTCCCGCCTCTTCCCTCCCATTTTCGTCCCTTTTCCTTTCCTTCCATTATTACCCCTTCCCTCCCTTCCACTGTTCTCCCCTCTTTCCCTCCCTGCGTTTCGTTAGAAGTAAGGCCCCTTAAAATCCATCTAGGGGATCTGGGGAGCGCTGTGAGTTTGGTCCCCAGCGTGGTCTGGGGCGGAGCTCCAGCCGAAATCGAATTTGATGCATTTTTGCTTTGAAAATGAGATCTGGTGGCTACAATTTTTATCATTTTTCTGAAAATAAAAAATTAGCGCAATTTAAACGTATGCTTAAGTTTTGTCTGAAAGATTGGAAGGCTGAGCCCCTTGTCCCTTCTTTGTCTACGTCACTGCTGCTGTACTAGACTCTTTCACCATGAGGTCTATTACCACTGCGATTTTTCTCACGAGCGTGAAAACTAGTGCTGCCGTCGACTAGTGGACTAATTTAAATTTGTCAACAAGTGGTCAAATAGTCTAAATTAAAAAATATAGTCGATCAACTAGTAAAATAGTTGATAGTAGCAGCACTACAGTTTAGTTATCGTGACTATTCGGTACGATAAAAATTTGCACTAAAAGCTGACGAACATTAATTCGGTTTCATTATTTCGTTTTGCTTATGTCGTGTAGAGAAGTTGCTTATTTTAAAAGGTGAAAATTGAAAAAAAACACAGCTGTAAGATAACTTGATGTTTGAAATTGCAAATTATGTTTTTGCATGCTGACGGCGAACTGAAAACAATCTTGCCCATCACGGTTATTAGGTCGATTAGGTGGACTAATCGACCAAATAGATGATGACTATACAGAATGCGGCAAGAAAGTGGACTCCTTAAGTTTTCGCCGTTTTCTCAGCAACCGTTTGGGATTTTAATATAAAATTTTAAAGCTTTACTTAGTGATACCTTTTACATACAACCGCCATGTAAAATGTGATTTTGTTGCAAAACGACAAAGTTATAGACTTTTTAACATGACCGCCTACCGATTTTTCAGTATTAAAAATAGTTCAGCTAAAAATGCTATTTAATTTTCAAAAACTGGTTACACGTTACTGCCGATAACGTCATAGTGACGTTTTGATAAACAGTAATTTATATTGTTTATAAATTATCGTTAAATTATCGTTCCTTTAAAGCAATTGCCGGCTGCTCGCCGGATTCATCATCCAGCAGGACGGCGCGTCAGCACACACAGCGCGCAACGCAGCGCAGCGCACAGAACTGGCTGCGTGCCAGCTGTCCAGGTATCATCACAAATGACCAATGACCTCCAAATTCGCCGAATATAAACTCAATGGACTGTCGCGTATGGGGTGCAATGTTGGAGGCCTACCGCAAGCTTAAAACAAAGCCGAAAACATGCGCCGAACTCAAGGAAGCGTTTCAGGTTATCAGGGACAACCTGCCACAGGGACCGATCGACAAGGCTGTAAAATATTTCTTAAATAAGGCGATTGGAGGCTGGTGTTGTAGCTTGGAGCTGGCGGTGAACACTTCGAACATTCGCAGTGACAATGGAATTTTGGCATTTGATTATTATTTAACTGTGTTGTTCAACGATGTTATTAAATTGGTATTGTAGCCGAAACAGTTTTAAATGTTGAAAAATCGGTAAGCGGTCATGTTAAAAAATCTGTAACTTCGTCGTTTTTCAACAGCATCAAATTTTACTTGACAGTTAGATTAAGAAAGTTTTAGTAAATATATCTGTAAAATTTCAAATTAAAATTCCGAACGGTTGCTGAGAAAACAGCGAAAAACTTTAGGGGTCCACTTTTTTGCCGCACCCTGCAGTCGGCTAGTGGAATAGTCAATAGCAGCAACACTAGGCCTAGCGTAAACTGGAAAACTAGTCAAGTCAATATATGGTTTAAGCTTAACCACCAAAAAATTGCAACAAAAGGTTTCTCAACTGATTCTGGTAGTTTTCAGTGTACTTTATTGCATAGTAAAAGTCTAGGAAAGTCTGACCCCCGGAAATGTATTTTTTTCAAGATGGCGTCCAATATGGCCGCCGAAACCTCTTTGTGCTTTTAACTCTGTAAGTATGAACCAAATGTCATGATCTTGGTGTCTATCCCTAGGTTTTTTAGGGTAAGGAACACAATAAGTCCACTAAAAATGTTATTGGTTCATTACCTAACGCCAGAATCTAATATGGTGACCAAAATGGCCGCCGAACTCAAAGACCACCGAACGAATCACTCAAATGGCATGATCTCCTCCTCCTCCTCTTCTGTATCAACCTCTTAAGCGTTGTTTGGATTGTCACAGTTTTCAACTTGGCAAGGTCCACAAGCAGCAGTGCAGGGAAGTTTATAGCGTCTGCAGCTGCATCGAGCGGATTTGCATCCCCCGGAACAGTTGCAATGAATGATTTTCAAGAGTTCGTCAGGCGCGGCATTCTTGTCTGTCATTGGAATCAACTCATCACTTTCCGGTTTCCATCCCCATTCAGTTGGGTCCATTTCATTGGCCATCCCCATCCATACCATGATTTGACCTGACCCTGACCTGGATACCACCAGGAAACGCTGGAAGAGAAGGGCGGGGTCAGTGGTGCGGTCAGGAGCGATCTTCACAGCGGAGATATTCCCGAGGGTTTGGGCTCTATCTTTCCGTTGGAA
>Ga0056128_1008349_pt1 | contig 13051 bp, 5 predicted proteins | sample WorMetLIZISLAND2_FD_71113 | JGI IMG/M metagenome (GOLD analysis project Ga0056128, IMG submission 71113) | Marine gutless worms symbiont microbial communities from Max Planck institute for Marine Microbiology, Germany - Olavius geniculatus... ...
CATTGACAGTTAGGCGATGTGATGGTGAGTGATATCACCTTTTTATGATTTTTGCTGTTTTCGATGTGTCACTCATTGCATGTCGCCGTTAACAAGTGTATAAACTGATGTTTTGTACATCTATTTTTTAAAGACAACACAAATTGTATCTGATTAAGTGCGTTTCAAATTTGTCAAAAGTGGGCAAATTTGCATCTTTCAGTGAACGTCCAAAAGCCGTGTTTCAGCTTCGGGGAAGGGGAGGGGGTTGCCGCCCTGATCCCCTGACCAGGGGCTCTGCACCTGAACCCCGCTTGGGGATCCGCCCCAGGCCCCCTATTATAGGAGCCTCACACTTGTATTTGGGGGTCCTCTAACTGTCTAACGCTGGCACTGGGGAGCGGGGAAATAAAAGACAACGGCAATTGCTCTATCTACATTTTTAGCTATTAGAAAATTGCAGGAGAATTTTCTCCTTGTCGAAAAATTTTCGCTATAAATTTCAAAATTTGCGGTGTGCTGAAAAAACCAATTTCGGCAAAATGTAGCAGCGAAATCGAAATTTTGAACAACGTAATCTCTTTTGTCCGAAATTTGCAGTGTCTGTCGGAGAATTGCTACTTCCTGCCTAGCCTACTTTTTAACCGACGACGCTTTTGACCCCCATGGCTGCAATGCAGCCTACACTTTCTTCTCGGTGGCGCCCGAGAAGCAGATTGAGGCCAGGAAATAGATGACGTTATAAAATTTTCAACGCATCAGGCGTCGGTCGGTAGGTCGGTAGGTCGAGCGTTAGAGGTCAACATGAAGTAGTCTTTTTCACTGCGCGCGACGGCGCACGTTAGTGTCGTGATAAATCTGCCGACCCATTGAAAGATGAGCGAGCCCTTAGGCCTAGCAGACTGTTACAGATTCTGACCTAAAAATATCCTCTACTTTTGGTTGGAGTCTGGCGAAAAAGTAGGAACGAGGAGAACATATATTTATATATATTTTAAAGTTTTAATTTTATTGTTATAGCATTTTGTTTAATCTTACAAAACAGTTCTTAACAACAGCATGACACACACACTGAATAGTACCCACCCATGAGAACTAAAGCTGCATTACTAAGCACAATTCTGGTTTTTCGCTAAAATTTTGAAGGCAAACTAAAAACTGCAGCGATAAATATTTAAAGCTTCCAATAAAAAATTCACATTTTCAAAAAGGCAGGACGGATACAAACGAATTTGTCAGATTTTATCGTGAAGCCATGGTGTCGGCCCGCTATTCCGCGCCACGATTATGGAGGAATAGGTTTAGAGTAACGTGGTGACTATTTGACCGGCATCCGATCCTGTAGGCTATCTGACCGGTCAAAGTGATAAATCACAGTCGCTAGCTAGCGAATGGCATTAAATAAAGTGTACGCGCTACTGAGTAGAAGTGGCGTAATTATTGCGTTAGGGTTAGGGTTTTGGTTAAAGTTAGCGTTTTTAAAAAATTTATGTGACAATAATGAACCCCAAAAATTAGCGTAAATATGGGGAGGGGTAAATTCGAGGTTCTTGCAGGCAAGCACTGCTGAAAACTGGCCGACCGGCTATCTGTGCTAGTCTACTCGTTAGGGCAGCTAGGTTTGCGGTGCTGGTTTGCCGACTGGCGGATCCGTGATGTTATGACTGAAGTCGTCAGTTGCTCGGCTGCTGCCGCCCCTGCGTCCCCGATGGGTGCTCGCCGTACGGCCTCAGGGACACAGTCTTAGCCGCTACATATGAGCACTATGGTACTCATGCGTACCGGCTAAGGCTGTACAAGGTGGTGAACGGTCAAACGTTTGTTTTCACAGGGACGTACGTTTGACCGGTTATGACCGGTCAAATATCAGGCCTTTATATGATCCGATATTCGACCGGTCACCGGGCACGTTTGATCAGTGACAAAATTTGACCGGCCAAATAGCCTATAGGCCTTAGAGTTCTGTGCCTTATAGTTATGGCCAGCGTATTTGTTAGTTTAGCGTTTAATAAATACTGTTTTGTTGTCGTCTAAAACAGGTTTTGGCGGTCCGTTAAAATGGCTCGGGATCTTCGCAATGGCGGACCCTCAAGAATCGAAAGCACGCCGAGCTAAAAATGCTGCTTTATTGCGGCAAACAAGCCGTCGTTTGTTGAATTTTGCCACAATCTGCCTATGTCCATAGATAGACTGTATGCCGTTTGCGTGGAGCTGAATTCATTGTCTGTGGGCAGCTGTGGAATAAATCCTCCGAGGAGAAGAATCGCGCACTGCTGTTCAGTCGTCAGGCTGAGATTCCGCCGCTATAGCCGCCGAGGACTGACCGACTGAGGTGATAGAAGTAATTTGTCTCTCTGCCTGCGAACATATGTCTTTCTCCTGACTTCGTCGATTTTCCTCGCCCACTCACGAATAATATCCCGTTTACACGATCAAGCTCTCTCGACTAGCTACTATATGTTAGCTGGACGAGCCAGCTCGATGTTTGCTTGATGATTGATTGGTGTATGCTATGCTTTATATGCATGTTTCATATTTGCTCGACGTTTGCTCGATGTCTGCTCGATGTTTGCTCGATCGCGTAAACGGGGTATAAGATTCCACGGCTTAAAAACTACTATCTCACAACGTTTTCATAATAATATATACATAGTAAACTCCGTTAGTCCGTTTTGGCTCTATAGGCCCCTATATCCACCCGGTTTACGTAGGCCCTGTATGCTAAACAGCGATCTGGACATATGCGCTAATAATACATTTGAAACTTAATAGGGTGTTTACACGATCTAGCAAACGTCCAGCATTGGCGCGTGTATTTTGAATACATTTACTGGAAGTTTGCTGGATCGTGTAAACACCCCATAAAGCAGATTGTGCATGGCGCTTTAGATGTTGAAACTTGAGCAAATGTTACTGTATGTAGCGCTGCAACTCAAACATTCTCCGGTTGATGCTTGTTAAGCGACTAAAGACGATCATACATGTGCGTTAAAATATGACACAAGTAAGATAGCCTAAGCCAAGCTAGAAAAAGAACTGCAAAACACGTTTCTTTCGTTTTATCGTAGTACTTTCAAACCCTTCAGGCAGAATACGAGTTTTCTGCAAGTTTGTAGCACCGTCACAGTTCGTTGACCGTCTGTGATTGTCCCTGCCAAGGAGGTTGCGTGATACACTGCGTTTATTTATTTACTTTACCTGTTTGTTGGTTTGTCAGCAGGATGGCACAAAAGATTATAGGAAATTAGCTGAAATTTTCAAGGAAGGTTAGACTTAGCCCAACTCAGCGGTGATTAGATTTTGGTTTTGATTCGAGTCCACATTTGGGGCAGCGATAGAATTGAAGGATTCTTTGCCACTGCGAGATAATCCACGAAATACGGCGCTGCCACCTGACGAATACAACGAAAAAAAATCTGGCGTAGAAAATTGGCATAATGTTAGCGGCGGTTTGTGCTGTGAGAGTGTCATTCTAGTTTTTTATTGTGCAGATGTGTGAACGCCCTAAGTCCGAGCATAAGTGGACGTAAAAAAAATCATATTTCCTGCAGTCGTCTAAGATTGCAATCATCTAGCGCGCCAATAACATCACCGCCGGTAGTCAGTTAATGCTGCTGCTGCTGCTGCTGCGTCGGTTGCTAAGCAACCCACGACGCTCACGTCATGTTCACTCTACGTTGAGTCTTGAGAGTGTTCTCTCGTGTGGACGTCGTCGTTCTGTTGATCTGTCCGACATTATGTAACCAACTGTAGAGTTATTGCTTAGTAGTATTTTCTCTGCAGTAACAGAGTGGCAGTACCAAATTTTCGCTGAGCACGTCATGACACTCAAAATGTAGGCGTTTGCTTGTATGCTGTACAGTCACTGTTAGCCTACGTTTACTAAGCTTTTATTTCCGCAGTTGTTATCGCATTATGATCTATACGTTTAGTTCATTTTACACGTTCTAGTCGTTTCTGCGTTTTGCGTTAATGACGATGATAATGATGCTAAATAAGACAGACGGAACCAAAATATCGGTTATAAAGACGCTTAAAATGAAAAGTAAAGCTAAAAAAACAAATTTGTATAGCGCCCTAAAATTTAAGATAAAAACAGACGCGTTTCCCACTTTTTCTTGTTGAAAAATTTGCGTGCAGAAATTATAATTTAACGCCTGAAAACTCACATTCTGAGAAAATTTAAGGGCAAAATTAAAACTTTGAGCACCCGTAATTTTTTTCTGTCGGTAATTTGTAGTGTCTGTCAAAAAATTGCAATTTTCTGTCCCATTTTTTAACCCTCGACGCGATGCGCACGGATGCGGCGCTTATGCTGTCGTGCACGACTTTCGCATCAACTGCCGCAGCGGCTGTACTGTACGGTGGCGGATCAATCAATGTAGCCGGTGCCATGCAGCCGTGCACGGTGTCCTGTGCTGTAAAGGCTACTAACAATCGGGAAAATATGTCTATTCCTTTCTTCTTCTTTTTCTTGGCGAACTCCTGTCAGAGCGTTGCCGTACTGATGACTTGTCGCCAGATGTCCCTATCCTTGGCCTTCCTCCAGGCAGTGTGAACTCCAAAGTTCTGGGGCTAGACGTCTTAATCAACCGTTCTGAGCCAAGTTGTTCTTGGATGTCCAGCGGGTCTCCTCCAGTCCTTTCGTCTGCATTAAATTGGCCTTGTTTGTTTACTGGGCAGTGATTAGAAAGCTTCCGTGGCGTATATAGTGGGAAAACATCATGGGTTCCATTCCTGCTTGTACCTCTTTTGAAGGGCGGAAGAAAATGACCATTAGGCTAATTATGCAATAAATAATGATCGTCTACAAATTTTGAGCACCGGATAACATTTTCCTCGTTAAATTTTCGACTGTCATGCTATTAGAAACGCATTAAAAAGTAGATAGTTTACAATGACATGTGTTGGTGAAAGAATAATCATTTTCTCTGGTAAAGGTGATTATTCTCCAGTGCTCTACTAATGATAATAGCGTTTTTTCAGTGCATTTGCGACAGCTATTAAGGTTATATCAATAACTTGCAAAGTTGATAAAAACATGTAGCTTTTTGCGCAATAACCAGGATTAATTAATCCTGTTTTTTAAAGAAAAGCTAACCATTAAAATTTTATAATCGTTACTGTGCAGATCTCTTTTTCCTAATTCTTTCTTTCGTAAAAAACTCTGCCCTTTTTGTAACATTACGTCACAAGCAGTAGCAAATTACTGACGATGTAGCAACTGAATGTTCAGCAAAAACTAATATCTAAAACACGTTCAATCAGCTATGTACAGTTGTACACAGTCTGTAGTCATGGAATATTGTTCCCGGCCATTAGACGAGGGCTGTCCTGTTGTGTCCTGACAGTTAGTCAGCCCACGCTATGACTCATCGTCATCCAGCAGCTGCAGCAGCTGCAGCAGCTGCGACAGCTGCTTGCTGTTGCTGCTGAGCTGCAGCTATTCCTGGCACGCGTTGATTAAACGCGACTATTTTTATTTGTCCTCGCCGGAACAATGGTGCGTACCGCCCGCGGGGTCAGTGCACGTTGCCATGGGAACGTCAAACTCCAGCCGAGATGCTTGCCGTTAACTGAGCAGAGGCAGACGTTTTTGCTGCAGTTATGTTAACGTGCCGTCGTTGACGACGTTGGTGACCATGCGATGCCAGAGCACTCTGTCTTTTGAAGCCTCGATGAGCTGTATTGGGCTTATTTTATCCTTTCGCAATGTACACAAGCGACCGAGATACTTCAGTCTCTGACACCTGTTTGCTCTCGTCCTTTCTATCTAGGAGTACAGTGGGGATTGAATTCCAATCCCATATTCATATATATGAGAACATTAATCCCCATGAAAATTTTCATACCGTCGGCAGCTCTGAATTGAAACGCGTACAGAGCGACGTAACTGAACTAAACTGAACCGACACGGTTTTAGTTTTTGACGAACTGACCAATGAGCAAGCAGGGCAAGCCTGTTTGTTATTGGTTGATGTGTACGTGCGCGGAGTCACATAGTCAGAGACGCCGTTAGACGGTGCCTACTGTAATGCATTACTGCTTGCCCATTGATGAGTTGGTCAAAAAGTGAACCGTGTCAGCTCTTACGTTGAGCCACACTGTGATCAACGACCAAAATATGCTATCTGATTTCCCGTACGTGCGTGTCTTTTCAGTCCAGCTTCTGACACAATGAGGCAGCAGCAGCAGCAACAGCAGCAGCTTACTAGAATTTATTGATGTAGGCCTACGCTTCTCTTTCTATTCTGTGTGTGGCCATCATCGGTTAGACCTACTCGTGCGTGTGTGCGCAATGCGTTATGGCCAATTCACACCTACAACGCCGACGCAACTCAACTCAACGCAGTTCTGTTGAGTTGAGTCGCGTCGGCGTCGTAGGTGTGAATAATAAATCGGGTGTTACGGCAGTCCAGTGCCTTGTCTTTGCGTGCATCTGCGTCTGTGTCTGTGTGTGATGCCTGTCCGTCCGTCTGTCTGTGCGTCTGCGTGTCCGCGTGCCTATTAGCAATGAAACATTCATTCATTCATAATCTATGCACGTTATGCAGCCCCCCGCGCGTGCGTTTTATAACCAGCATGCGCACTGCGCTGTTGCGTCTACACTTAGCGACTTCTCGGAGGCGTCTGTTATACCTCATACTCCACTTTCCTTTCTTGTAGTTGTAGACCAGGGGTCTCAAACTCATTTGGGGGTGGGGGCCACACTGCAAGATATCACTCAGTCGGTGGGCCGCATTGTTTTTAGAGACGACAAAATGCAGTAAAAGCAGTAATTAATAGGCCCCTACAAAGGACAGAAGTTATTTTTACAGTATATACTAAGCTTATATAGTTTAGAACTTCAGATTTTTTCCCGTCTCCGACTAACTTTTACCGCTAATTTGGCAGAAACCAGAGAGTCGACGTTAGTCGTGAAATCACGGGTGTTAGCCAATTGCAATGTGGCATTAAGACGTTTACTAGTGAGTCTTGATCACAAAGCGGATTTGTTGATCTTCATTGATGAGAAGAACTGTTCACAAACGTACGTACAGTCAAACATCGCCATTAGGCTATTTTGGAGGCTGCAGAGACTAATTTTGGATACTTTTTTCTGAAAAAAATTGTAGAAATCAGGAACACCCATATCTGTGTACTTCTGCTTCTACTTGTCACACTTCAAATCCAATACCTCCATCTGGAATTCTTCGGAAACGCTTTCTGCGTCAACATCAAATGGAGTGGCAAAGAGTGCAAACTGTGGTTTAAGATTATTGAACTCTTTAAAACATCGATCGAACTCTACAAGAAATTCAGAAATGACATCTGCATAATCTTTTAGCCGCCGTAGCTTAACTTCACTTAGGCCTACCACCTGAAGAGATGATCGAGAAATGGTCCAAGTTGCCAGCGCCAGCGTTGGTCGCTGCCAGCATCAGCATGCGGCTCCACTAAAGAGAACGCAAATGAGAAAAATGGTATTTTCGCTGGGTTACTGGAAAAATGCTGTAAAATGAATAAAACGACTTATTTTTATCCTAATTTTTTTAGAATTTCAGATAATGTGTCGCGGGCCGCAAATGACGCCTTTGCGGGCCGCATGCGGCCCGCGGGCCGTGAGTTTGAGACCCCTGTTGTAAACTGACTTATTCGGCGGCAAGTAGTACAACAAAAGCTAGCCGACGCCGTGCAATGATCGATTCGGGTTTGACATAGACTTCAGAATTTTTCGTACAATGTTTTCTGTGATTTTTCACTGTATATTTTTGCTCTGGTATGTGAGGAGTTCGATAGTCTTTCCTAACTCTTTTATACACCTTTTTACACCCCTTTACATTCAACGACTCTGTTGATAGACGTATGTCGTATATGGTAAATTTGTTGCAGTTTCTGACAAATCGAACTCTAGTGGAGCGTAGGCCTAACGCCTGGCGTCGGCGAAGGCTGACGGACAACGAAACGTGGCAGCTACTAGCTGCTCAGTATCAGGTCGAACACGGCCAAAACAGGCCGGGCCATCCAGGGCGAGACACCGGCTAGCTAACGGCTAGTGGCACTAGCAAGCACGGTGCTTTCTCAGACCAGCAGCAGCAGCAATAGCAGCAGCAAAGTATCGATCCGCAGCCAGCACACGCGAACGCACGGACGCACGGACCACACACGACGCCACGCGAACTGGAAACACAGTTACGCGTACGACGAACAGTCGCACAGACAGACAGACAGCGAGTAGCGGAGACAGAAACAGACGTACGGTCGGTCAGACAGAGTGGTAAACTAACGGTTTGGGCATCATCGGGTCGGAGCGGTCGTAAAATGAGACCGAATCGACCCAGTTCGCAGCAGCAGAGCATCTAGTAGTAGTCGTCGTCGTAGTTATATTGGCGCTGGCAGGTCTAAAGCGTCCGCGTCAGGACAGGTAACCGTAACAGTGAGAGTGAGTGAGTGTGCGAGTGCGCGTTCTCTGACAGTGTCGGTTGATTGGTCAGCTGACCGCAGCGGCCAACTCTGACGTCATCGTAGCTTCGCGTGACGTCACAGTGTGACGTCATAATAACGTTGTGTGACGTCAGGAATACGTCGTTGTCAATGATCACACAGTGACATCTCAGAATCATTTGACTTGACGTTAGCTGTCACTAAGTCAAATATCACCGACGATGTCATCGTAACCTGCTGTGACGCAGCATACTGCCATTATAGATCAGCAATTGTCTGGAAGAAGCAGCGGTAGGTAGATATAGCAGTAGTATTGCATACATGCACGTCAGTCAAGTCGTTAGCCGTTCGTTCCTGATTACTCGTCAGCGGCAGCAGCAGCAGCAGCAGCAGCAGCAACTGTGGCAATTAGACGTCGGCAGCGACAACTGCGTTGGCATTCACTAAGATCACCCACGTCGTTTTAACGACTTAACTCTTGAATGACGTCAGCAACTGCGTCATCAGAACGTTCGCTGCCTGTTTGTTGTTACTGTATGGTATTTGTCACTCAGCGTTATCAACCACTGAATATACCTGCTGAGAGAGTGTGTCATCGATCACCTGTTTGATTGACATCGCGTGCACCTGCTAGCGACGTTCCACCAATGACAGCTTGAGTCGCCGTGTCACCGTGCTAATTGACACATCAAGTGAGTCACTGCTATACATGTTTTCTTGCAAACACCTACGCATAGATTTCAGCACGGTCTACAATGCAATATGCGAGTGTAACACTGTAGACCGTGTTGAAATGTGTTTATTTCGTGGCCGTGATCGACGGCGCGTTCTGCCTGGACGCACGTTTAAGATACAAACGCGAGACGTTATTAGTCCTCACGCTTGAGTGGAGTGAGATCATGGGCACTTATAACACTTTAGACACTATAGTGAGAGACAGAATGAACAGGACTAATGAAATAAAAAATGTTAAATTACACTCAGCTCAGCTTGCAACGGTAGGCTACTGTTTCCACTGTTTATGGCTGCAGTCGTGCATCATAAAACAAACGACGGTGTGGCCTATGCCATCTTAGCGTGGTTGATACCCCGTTTACACGATCCGGCAAACGTCCAGCAAACTCCCAGCGGACGTCCAGCAATTAGCACGTGTATTTTGAATACATTTGCTGGAAGTTTGCTGGACATTTGCTGGATCGTGTAAACACTTTGTTAAGTACGATACGACACTCTCTGGAGTGGTATAAGCTCGTACTGCGTACTGGCTTATCCATTCCAGCACTGTGGTATCTAATACTGAAAACAAGCTATTAGCTGCCAAGCTATTAGCTTAGTAGACTGTCGCGCTCTACGCATGTTGTGATGGTTATTGCGACTTACCGTGTAGCCACAATACCGCATGACTGGCACACCACAATGCGTTCAAGGTCATCCAATGTCAATGATTTTAATGTCATTTAAAAGCCAGTATTCGACTTTTTATTAGTGATCAATAGCAACCTAGGCCCTATCCTGCACCGTTTAGCCACAATACACCCGTTACAGAGGACGACAGACGACGACGGACAACAACCGTCAATATCTGTCAAAGACGGACGGACGAACAAGTGTGCGACAGTCAAATATATCGGCCCAGTGCCTACATCATGCGGCCGTCCGCGTTTTTTCTTTAATTTTAACCGTCCCTAACCCTGACTGCCTTTCGAACTGAAAATTTTAGCACACCGATGACTCTTGTTGCAAAAACGTTGACTTCACCTCACTGTTGGTTTTTATGCATTTGTTTTCCGGTTAGAAGCCCGTATATGAGAGACAGATGGCGTCCGGGCGATAAAGCGAAACCCGTAACGCGGAATCAAAGTCGCACGCTTTGGCTTTTATTTCATTTCGGTTAATATTACTTTACTTCATTTATTTCTGACGCTCCGTACGCACCTTAAGATGGCCTAAAGGCTACAGGCGTAGATGGTGACATGTTTTAGCCTCCATTTCTGCAACGGCACCGGGGAAATCTCCTAACAGTTTTCGCAATTATGTTGATTATTCTACACCGTGTTTTGTGTTGACAACGAAAAACAGTGTGACTGGAAGGGGAGTGTTCCTGGAACCAGCCAGTCTAAGTAGGCCTACAGATACTAATACATCAACATCTACGCTTCTTGGCTATTACAGAATGATGAACGTCTTAAAACAATCTACCTCTTACGGTATCGTTTAATAGTGCACACTCTTGATAATGAGTAGATGCCATTTCAACCGCGCGAAATGTGCTCAATAGCACAGCCTACAGACTTTGTGCCTGCGGACGCAAAAATGCAGAAATAAAAGCGCATGCGTAGTAAATGCAGCAAAGACGAAGGTCATCGTATCAGACGGTTACAGTGCTTTTAAACACCTTTGTCAAAAGATGTTTTCTTTTCTTAACAGCCGGAGTCTTGAGAGTGTTGTAAGTTATTCTGCCGTAATGGGACCGGCGAAGTCTAACCGTCAAACATAAGTTATAAAGTGCGTTTTATTGCAGATACATGATTATCACATTTAACCCATTCATCCCTAGCGTCCCCAAAAATGGGAAGCCTAGTTTGACGGCAAACTATAAAATAATTCAGGCATTAATGAGTTAATAAGTGTTCTACAACAGTTACTATTTAAAAATTTCAAACATAATGAGTGTGTTTCTCTAAAACGTAGGGGGACAAAACACATTGCGTCTCCCTACCTCAGTGTGCACACCTTATGTGATCAATCCCTATGACTGATAGGGGAAAAACCTGGCGGCCATAACACGACATCACAACTATGTTGCGATGTAATTACACACTGAAGGCAAGCCAAGGCAAGGCGATGCTGCTGCTGCTGCTGCAACATAACAGCCTTCGACGTCATCACAAGAAGATGACGATGTTACTAGCCAGCCATTGCCGCTTGCTGATATAGCCTATCCAGGTTCAAGAAATTCTTTATGACAAACCCCCTCCGCGAGTTTTTCCCGACCTTTCGCATTTCCTTCTGTGACTGTTTTATGTCCTAGTTCGTTTTCTTAATGCTTGCATTTCATACCGCAGTGTTTGTAGTGTTATAACCATCTGTCGTGTCACTTAACTCACGCAGTGAATTATTACGAACTGTGAAAATAGCTCGGTCAAGTGCCGACATTATGCGGGTGTCTGCGATACCCTAATCTTTTCTGTGTACGATTATTTCATGACCTAGTTCGTCTTCCTAATGCTTCCGCTCTTCGCCACAATGACTGGAGTCTTATAACCATCCATGACGTCACTCCAGAGAATCGTAACGGCTGAAACGCGTTTTGCGTCTGTTTATAACACGCACGTCTCAGACGAAACACAACGTCGAACAAAACAGCATAAAATAAGTACGTTTCAGCACGATGTAAAGTGTGTTATGCTTCGTTACGCTCGCGTAGTACACTGTAAACCGCGATAAAACGTATACATACATAGTATTATCGCGATAATGAGTTTTTATGCAAACTCTCTGTGCTACATAAAATTTGCATAATTTTCGGCTTGCGCAGAGCAGCGTAACCTGCTCGTGCATTGGTCAGTTTGTCGTAAACCAAACCGTGTTAGTTCAGTTCAGTTTTGTTGCGTCGCTATGTACGCGTCTTGACGACGAAACGACGAGTGGCACTGTTCGATGTTCCGATATGTAAACCCATGATGAAAAATAAAATTAAAATTAAAAAAAAACAAACAGCATACAGTGAGGCAAGCTTGCAGAAATATATGGCACATAGGATGGGGTTTTGTAGTTTGAGGGTTTTGGCGTACGGAAGGAGGTTTTTATCACACAGGGCTTTGTCGCAGATGAGTTTTATCGCAGTGGGTTGGCTGTACCCATCCAGGTTTGCACCTTAGTTGCTGCTGCAGTCGGATATTGAGGAGAATATTATTTATTGTGATGTCGCCGCTGGGCTTCAGACTAGAAGAGTGCCGGAATAGCTTTTACTGTTCCTATTCCGTCCCATTCTTGTGAATTAATTCCCGTTTCCATTTTCTTCCGATGCCACTATTTTCGATTCGCATGCCCATTCCTATCGATGTTTGAAGGAATGAAAACCGAAAATGTATACGAACTACTAATGCATGCATAAAACAAAATATTACCACTTTTAATTAGCTCGCGCCACCAATGTGTCGATTTTACTTCGTGGGTTAAAAAAGTCGGTGGGACAGGAAATTGCATTTTTAGACAGACAGTTGCAAACTTAGCAAGAATAAGTAAATTTTTTGATAATTTTCCGACTAAATTTTAGGGGGGAATTCTGGCTTTCCTTACTCTTACTTACTACGACCCCGCTGACGAGATTCAGCGCAGATGTCATTCTAGCTCGTGGCGCCATGGGTGAAGACGCAAATAGCGACAACGTACGGAACGCACTCGCTCAGCTGTCATTATGTAATGAAAGAACGTCATCATATCCGACGTAATTAATATTGACATTTATCGCGCCGCTGAGCACTAATGGATGCCACGGATAGGCTATTTTTAGCACGCAACCGATGACGTGCGTGTCTGCCTGTCACAGATTCGCCTGCAGAAATGCTCAAAGAAATAAAAAAAATAAACGCAGTAAGTAAGTAAATAAGTTGTTTTTATTCCACCAGCGACAACTGCACAAGAT
>Ga0056128_1008350_pt1 | contig 13050 bp, 13 predicted proteins | sample WorMetLIZISLAND2_FD_71113 | JGI IMG/M metagenome (GOLD analysis project Ga0056128, IMG submission 71113) | Marine gutless worms symbiont microbial communities from Max Planck institute for Marine Microbiology, Germany - Olavius geniculatus... ...
TGTCAGTAAGATAAGACGGTGCTTGTGACGTGTGAATTAAATGCATCAGCAAACACAGTTTATAGGTGATGCGGTATTGCACCGGAAGCCAGTGTAATTGTTGCAGCGTACTTGTAACGTGGTCGCGAGGAGCGACAAGTCCGATCAGTCTGCCTGCAGCGTTCTGAGCACGTTGAAGTGGTGCAATAGTAGATTTTGGCAAACCAGCTAGTATAGCGTTGCAGTAGTCCAGTTTGCTCAGTACGAACGCCGACATGAAAGTGGCTGTTACCTCCGGCCCAATTAGCCGTCGAATCTGTTTAAGTCGTCGAATGTGATAAAAACAAGCACTGGCGACTTTGTTGGCGTGCCGTTGCATTGTTAGCTCGGAGTCGAGCGTGACACCAAGGTCAAGCACAGCGTTGACTGATGTGATGACGTCGTTGCCAACTCGTAGCGACAACTCGTTGCTCGCGATCTTCTTGAGACTGGCACGCGACCCGCACCACATGAATTCTGTCTTGTCTTCATTTAGTTTCAGACGCCTAGCTGCGCACTAGTCTCCAACATCAGCAGTACATTGCTGTAAGCTGTCGATGATGGATGGCACTTTTGGAATCTCGGTGCGACCAACCAGCTGAGTATCATCAGCAAATTTATGGTATTTCAGTTGATAACTGGAGATGAGGTCGGTCAAATCCTTCGTGTAACTGATAAACATCAGAGGACCTAGGACCGATCTTTGAGGTACAATGCAGTCCAAGGTGTGAGGGCCAGACTGGTCTGAACCGACTTAAAAAGTCTGACTTCGTTTATTCAGGTATGACGAGCACCATTCGAGGGCCGTATCAGTGACTCCAAAGCGACGGTTACGTACACGCAGAAGTGTCTGGTAATCGACAGTATCGAAAGCAGACACTGCCGTCGTCGATCGCTCTGGTAATCTCGTCATGAACGGCAATAATGGCGGTCTCGGTTGAATGATGTGCTCTGTACGCTGACTGACGCTATAGATGCTCTGTTTGACAGTGGAGCAGAAAACTTTGTGATTAGGTCGGATGTTGTGAAACATTTACAGTATAGTGTGTTAGGATCTGTCACACTGAATGTTTTTGATGACCTTAAACGTTAGGCTGTCTACTGCTGATGATAATGTTTTTATCAGATTTGTAGTGTGTGATAAGGTTAGTCATTCTTTTCTGTTGTCACTCAGTGATTATAGGCGCCTGTTGAAGCAAGGTGAAGATGCTGGGGTGAGACATGATGATGTTTGTGTGTATGAACACTGCAATATGTCTGATGAAAATGTTGAGGATAATGCGAATGAGCGTGTGTGTGTCAGTAATGCTGAAAACGATACTGCTGATGATGCGCATGATGATGAGAGTGTGATGAAATCTGATGCATGTGATGATACTGATTTGCCAGTTCCCCAAAACTGGGATTCAATTTTATCCCCATCCGATAAGTTAGCTGATGAGCAGAAAAACGATAATTCTCTATCAGGAGCTTTTAAGCTTGCACGTGAAAATAAAGGCGGTTATTTTTTTAGGAATAATTTGCTGTATCACCGCGCTAAGCTCCTTGAGCAAGCAGTGGAACGTCTGGTTGTACCATGTGACAGACGTAAAAACATTCTAGACTTGGCACATAATTTAGTAGGAGGACACATGGGTATTCGACGTACCAAAGACAGAATTGCTCTCAGTTTTGTGTAACCAAACTTGACGAATGACGTAATTGATTACTGTCGTACTTGTGAGATCTGCCAACTCCGAGCCAGAATAACTTGCTATGACAAAGTGCCTATTCAGGGTGGTGTTGTGTCTGTGGAACCAGTGTTTTGTCACTTTTATGTAGATTGCTTTGGTCTTTTGTGTGCGCACTCCATCCAGAACAAGTATGCGATTGTCTTTCTGGATTCGGTGTCACGTTATCCACATTGTGTACCATTACGTTCTATTACGGCAAAGAATTGTTGTGATGCCATGCTTTTTTTGGCAGCACACTGGCTTTCCAACAAAGGTCACAATGATCGTGCGAGTAATTTCTTTTGTGAGCTTACCAGACACTTTCTCAAGCGTGTCGGTTGCAGTCCGATCTTTTGTACTCCTCGGCACCCGAAAGCTAACAGTGTCGAACGTACGGTGGGCACGATCAAGTCCATAACTGCGAAGGTTGCGCAAGATTATCATAGATCGTGGCGTCGATACCTTGATGTGATTCTTTGGGGTTTGCGTGAATCAGACAATGAAACGACTGGTGTCTCTTCTTACAACAGCATGGTATACGGTCGCTTACAACACTGGCCACTGGCGGTGTTGCGAGATATTTGGGTAGGAGAAGACAAATTTCCCATGCCAAAGAATAAGTCCACGACTGAGTTTCTTAGAAATTTGCGTGATAGACTGGAGACTGCTCGTACTTATGCTGAGGCTCATGCCGAAAAAGAGCAGCGACGTTATACAGAGCGTTATAAATGTGACAAATCTTTTTTCTGTTGGTGAGTCTGTCCTTGTTTTGCAGAAAGACTCGACTTCATCCAAGGTGTTTAGTAAGTGGATCGGTCCTGCGATTGTTGTAGAAATCCAATCTCCACACTCTTATGTTGTGGAATTCGATGGTGGTTCCAAGCGTACTATACATGCCAACCAACTTCGCAAATTCCATACTCGTACTCAAGTTGTAACTTGTGATACTGAGTTGTTGATATCTTCTTGCGATGTTAATGCTTGTGCATTGATCAGTGATCAAGATGAAGATTTCGATGATATTCATGTCGTTGATTTGTCATCGAAGGAGTACGTTTCAGAGCCTTTGCCGAGTCAAGTGATCGAGAGTCAAAGCTTGTCACATCTTTCAGCAGAACAGCAGGCTGAGTTGCTTCGGTTGCTAGATAAATATGCAAGCTGTTTCTCAGATATCCCTGGTCTCACGACTTGTGCTGAACATACTATTGAGCTAACTTGTGACTTTAAACCCAAACGTATGAGGGAGTATAAGGTTCCCGAGAACCTCAAACCCAAAGTAGAATGTCAGTTAGCTCAAATGCTTGCCAATGGTATCATAACTGAATCCTCTAGTGCCATGTGCAGCCCTCTTGTTCTTGTTAAAAAGGAAAAGTCTTTTGCTGATGGTATTAGGCTGGCAGTGGATTACCGATACCTTAATTCATTCACTGTAAGTAATGCTTTTTTTATACTTGAAGTAAAAGAAATGATACAAAAGGTGGGAAGTAAAACTTACATATCTACTTTTGATTGCCGACACGGTTACTGGCAAACCAATGTGCGAGAGTCTGATAGGTGGCTTACTGCATTTGTTTGTCTAGGCCAGTTGTATAAGTTTACTAGAACTGCTTTTGGCATGAAAAATGCAGGACAAACTTTTGTTAGAGCAATGCAGCGAATCTTGTATCCACTGCGTGAATTTGCTGATTCAGTTGTTGATGATTGTGCAGTGAGTTCGGATACATGAAATGATCACATTGTGCATCTCGATAGCTATCTGTCGACTAAGCAGAGAGAGGGCATAACTTTGAACGTAAAGAAGTGCCAGTTTGCCAAACCCAAGGTCAAGTTTTGTGGCGAAATTATCGGGTCTGGAACTCGACAACCAGATCCCGAAAAGGTTTTGGCTATTAAACAGATTGCTGTGCCAGAAACAAAAAGGCAACTTAGAGGAGTGTTAGGGCTGTTTTTATATTTTCGCAAATATATATCTGCCTTGGCGGCCGAGTCTAGAATTCTCACCAATTTAACGTCAAAAAGGGCACCTCAAGATCTGAAACTTGTGTGGACAGAAAAGCACACAGATGCCCTAGAATCGTTAAAACAAGATCTTAGTGAGGCTACACAAAAGCCACTGCACACAATGCGCTTTGACAGACCGTTTCGGATCCATGTCGATGCTTTCCAAAATGCCTGTAGGGGGCTCATCTGCCTAAATGATGAAGAAGGCATAGAAAGACCAATTTCGTTTTTTAGTTCAAAGTTTGCGGCAACCCAACGCAATTGGGCCACTATAGAACAAGAAGCTTACGCAGTGTTATTTGCGTTAAAACGATACAGACATTGGGTTCTCGGAACCAAGGTGATTGTGGTTTGCGACCACAACCCAATCACCTACCTTACCGCGGCAGCTCCCAAGTCGGCCAAGTTGATGAGATGGAGTCTAGCCCTGGCGGAGTTTGATTTAGAATTTCAGTTTAGAGGTGGCAAACTGAACATTGCTGCTGATGCTCTCTCTCGCCTAAATCTAGCAGAGACAACCGGCTGACGGGGGGTAGGCTTAATGTAAATAGGCTAAGATCGCTTATTGCTGGCTTAAGTTGTGTTGTGTTAAGTTGTGTTTCGATTAGTATTGTTGTATTTTACTGTTTGTGGATGACTGTGGTGCTCCCCAGTTTGTCTGATTTGTTGTCAGGATCTTTACAAGGATTATTGCCGAGATCATTTTCAGTCGGCCGGGTTCCTGAACATGTTCGTTGATCGAGACAGAAACTGTTGAACTTTGATCAAAGATGTTGTCTATGCTGACGTTTTTGGCCAACATCGAGCAACATCTGGAGTGACAGACGGATGTCGCGGACAGTCTCTTGCTTACTATGTGGCCTACGTTCTGATGGTCGGTCACGGGTCAGTGAGCTGACCGGACACGGACAGTTAGGAATAGAGGTTGTGTGGCCGGAAGACCGGCAGGACGTTCTTTTGTTGTTGTTGGCTTTGTTGTGGCCAGATTGCTTTTTTGGATTGTTATCTGATTGTTTTCTGTTTATTGTTTACTGTTTATTGATCGTTATTGTATTATTATTTCTTTTGAAAAGCTTAGACTGTTCTTTGCTCTTTAATGGGCCAGTAGGTATAGGCTAAACGCCGACTAATCCGTAACAAATGCAGAAGACACAATCCACCGTGATTGGTCAAAGTCGTCATAGTCGTCGAATCAGTGCGAGGACGTGCCTTTTCGATGTACTGGTAGCCGGGCGGTGTGCAGGCGATCAGCTGCGGACTGTCAGCAGAATCGTGCCACGTTTCAACCAGTGCACAGAGATGCAGCCGATCAGCAATGATACGGTCGTAAATAACTGTAGATTTACTGCTGACTGACTTCACGTTCAGCAGGCCGATAGCGGTGACTGGTAACGCCACATCACAACGACGCACGTCGAGAAGCAGGTCACGACGTACTGCTGTTCGACACTCACGCTGCCCGTGGTACAGTATTCCGCCGTCCGATACTCGACGAGCCGTTACGATCGTCGGTATCGGATGCGTCGAACGATCAGCTGATCGACTGTTGTTTACATTCGTCACAGTTGACCGAGCAGCTTGGCGGCGGCGGAGGTAATTCCTAGCACGGCAGCCCCGCCGGTGAAGTTGTAGGCGTAAAATGACGTCACGGATTCTCTCGTCTAGAACAACACATCTGTGTAGTTTGCTGATGGCAAGCAGATAATCACGTGATAGACGTCGACATGCTTCACTGAGCACCATGTTCAAAATATGAGGCGTAGCTGTTTGCTGCAAAAGCTGTATGCTACCTGTGTTCGTTTTGTTTTTTGCAGAAGTAATAAAACTCAATGCAGCTACGATATCGTTACGCAAAATTTTACAGGCTTTTCTTCCGAGGGTTAAACGCACGGCATGTTAATTTATTTGTTTTTGGGCCGTCAACCAACGTTTTAGCCACATAAAATCCTTTTTGCTCAGCGGTTATAAATGGTTCAATCAATCCACATTCACTCTGGAAACGCCTTGCGGCCCTACTGGTGAGCCGTACAGAGATTAGAGCTTCTGTTTGTGGTGGCAATAAAACCTGTTACGATAATTTCAATAAAGACATAGTACTGTCTAGAGTTTGAAGTGGTAATATTGTTGATCCATTATTCAGTGATACGCTATTGTTCTGTAGATCAATGTGACAGCCAACTGCTCGCAAAAAGTCGATACCAAAAGGTATCGAATGATTTAATTCTGCAACAACACGAAAATTATAAGTTGTTTTAAAATTTTTTAACCCTATATTTACTCTCGCGTTTCCGATTACGTTTAGCCTACGGCCGTCTGCCACGTAAAGATTTCGGCTTTTCGGACTATTTTTAGTTACTCGAATATTACATTTTTTGCAAAATTGTGGTTAAGACAGCTCGTACTGAACCCGTATCAACTATCGCCAACGTGTTTCAATTTTGTACAGTAACTGGAATTAAATGTTGTTGAGATTCATATTCTGTTTCTTTGGTTTTCGCCTAAGGAATGTCTGCCTGTCTTCCAGACTCCCTAGGCCTAATTGCTAGATACTTTACAAATTGTTGGGTTTTCCCAAAATCGTATTCAAAGCTGAAATCAGCTTTCCAATTTCGTTTTGGATTTTCATACGGAGTTAACCAATTTCTAATGTTTATTTTTAGCTTATGTTGACACATCCGAGAAAAATGACCTTTTTCCCCACAGCTACAACACTGCATATTCACAGCTTTACAAAACTGTCTTCCATATTCATGTTGTCTTCTGCAAAAACAACAAAAAATCAGTGAAATCATATTCACGCGATTAGTACTCGGACCTCAATTGTAGTGTATTTTTGATGATCGTTGTCGTTCAGTGTGTTGACGAACATCAGCGTCAGAGTCAGTAGCACAGCATTGAGGCGGTGTCGTCCGCACGTGTTGCTCCGGTGATGAGTTGCGTGACGCGTTGACGTCGTCGTCCGTCCTCCTCTTGTTTGTCAGTTGTGCGGTGATCTTTCGTAGATCTTGATTGTTCTCCTCAGCAACCTGTCGTGAGGTGGCAAAGTCGTTAATCAGCTTGTCGACCGACGTATCGTTCGACGGTGTCGTTGACATCTCTGCGATCGTATCAGCTGTTTCGGCGAGGCCAGCAGCCTTCAAACGTCGTCGACTGTCATCGGTTTATCTCGCATCACGTGTGCCACAATTTCAGGACGCAGATTGCGCTGAACAGCATAACGTTCCGCCTCGCCATCAATTCCAAGCGATTTCTCTAACTTACGCATGGCAGTGACATAATCGTCCACGCTCTCGGACGGTCTTTGAGCACGTTGATGTAACTCTTTGGCTCTGCGCCAACGCAGAATCTTTGTTTCTTCGAAGCGTTGTGTGAAAGCGTCCTTCAAGGTTGTCCAATCGGCTTTGATCTCGTCGTCCAGGTTGTCGTACCGATCACTGGCAGCGTCTTATAACAGCAGTGCCAGCGGATGCAGTTTGTCAGCGTCGTTTTTACCGCGGTACACTGCGTACTTCTCGAAGTAGAGTAGCCACACGCCAGCATTTTCAGAGTCCGTCCCACGAAATGACAACGGTGCGAATACGCGATCGTCCCCGCTGTTGATAATAACAGTCGTTGTACCTGGCTGAACGGTAGATGAAGTTGTCGTCGTACTCGTAGTGTCACTCGACGATGCTGTAGACGTCGTCTTCGGTCGTAGCTTAGCTCCCGTTCCATCCGTTGTCTTATTCGGACGTGTCGTAGTAAGCTGAAGTGGTATGTACGTGTGTACCGGCCGTATCGGCGCGTCAACCGATGTCGTTGTAACGGTGCTTGTAGCGGCAGAAGTTGTAGTTGTAGTCGTTGTAGTAAGTTGCGGTGACGTCACGAAGTCGGAAGTCGACGAGCGTGTCGGCAAGCGTGTCGATTGCGGAGTCGGACGCCTAGAAATGTTGTTACGACTCGCTATCGGATTATTATTCGGTTTACTTATCGTTACCGATAATCGTGCGAACAGTGCAGTAATGTACAGCGTCGCATCGTCCGAACGACTGACGGTAGAAACAGCGAGCCAGCGCGCAAATCATAGCTGCAGTACATTGCGCTGTGCCTACTGCACTTTCTAATTACTATCCTGGCGTCCACGATGCTGCTTGCGGACGTATTACAACAGTAACAATAAAACGTAAGTAGATGACAACGAACAGTTCTGCTTCTATACTTTGGCACCGTTGTCTGTTATTTGGCCTTGTACTGTCACCCCTGGTCCACATAGTGCACTCGTCCAATGTACTTTGACCTGGGAACGAGTCACCTGACCTACCGTCTGCACTGCAAGGTATGCGACCGCGCTTTGGCCTGTTGGAATGCATCTTGGTTCGACTTAGTTCAGATAGCTGACGCATCGTTTCGGAATGCACGAGTTGTTTACCTAACATTTCTGCATTAGCCCATAGTACAGTTACCGACCACCTGGCTGGACTCTGGATTGCGCCTCATCTTAACTTGTTTAACGTCGTTGATATCGATTTGTAGACTAATCTTTACTTGCTATTTTGTATATTTCGTCTGTGTTTACTTTGATCGTATTGTAAAAAAATCGAAAGTTTGAAACACCGACATTGTTATTTATTAATCAACTAACACATAAACGTACACATCAAGATGACATCAAAGTTCGTTAAGCGAATTGTTAGTAGTAAATCTATTTACAACGTTAGTCATATCTACGATTCTACATTTACGTATGCGTTAATAGAGTAAAATAGCGTCTACACGTAAGCAACACATAAAATGCACAAATTATTTTTAATGAACATGTTAATAGTTTAAAAGCAAAGTCAACGACATCAACACACAATAAAGGTCTACTTATCTACTTACACGACACACAAATCTATGTACCAAAACATCGTTAAGTGCAGTATCGTCAGTAAAACTATTTACAATTTTAGACATGTCTACGCCTCTGCTTTTAAGTATACAGTAATAAATGCAATAGCGTCCACAAAATCTACTTATTACACTCTGTAATTGTTTATTGTTAAATGTCCAAGACAAGCAGTGTCGGTTTAAATAACGTTCGAAATTCGTAGTAAGCGGTTGACCAAACGAGTCGAAGTACTCTCCACGTCTGTTGTCAAATTACATGCACACCCAATGACGCCCCGGACTGTAGTGCAGGATCAGTGTTGACGACCAGTAGGCGTGCCTTTGCGGGTAACGTAGCGGCACTAAATACACCGTCAAAGTCTTAGACACATTTCCGTTTCAACGCGTTCTCTATTTCCTTAGTGTTCATACTCCAAAGTCGAAGACGACGTTTCTGTTGCGGTCGATTTCGATCACGTTTTCAAATTCGGCATAGGCGATAACGGTCACTGTCGCAGGCAGTGCTTGTGCAAATTTCAACGCCAGACGCACGCTACCTTGCCTCACCAGACTGAAGTGTTCGTCCTCGCCGAGGTTAGCCGTCAGATCGAATGCGTACAGCGTATATCCGTTTCCGTAGTCCTCACGACTGATGAATAAACCCTCATCCGATCCTAACTTGCCCGTTCCAGCAAATATGGTGTTGTACGATCTTATATACTGTCCATCGACAAAGTTCGGTTCTATGGGTCGTACAGCGTGTTGCTGCTGACCATCCAGATACAGACCGATCTCGTGCAAGTTGAAGTGTTGAAAGTTGAAAGGGTTTAGTTCTCGATTACCGTTGAATGCTCTGTTGTCTACCAGTCCTATGACCAAGCGCGTGGGCAGTTGACCGAAAAACAGCTTTTCGTGATTAATATCCAGATAGTTTTGAGGAATCGTAAACGACTTGCAGACCACACGATGTATCGGATACTTTGCCGTTACACGTTTCAGGGCTTTAGCGTGAGCTAAGAATACCGACGGCATCACCCTTACCTTTCTAACGAACAGCGATGCATGCATTATCTTCGCCTTGTAATTATCAGCGTCTCCCATCAAACAGAACGCTTCTTTGCTGCGAACCAGCTTTAACTTTCAGTTGACTTCGTTTAACATGTAGCGTTCCTGGAAAAATATGTCACCGTGTATACGATCCATCATATCGATCACACGACTTTGGCGTATCATGTGACGTCGTACAGACAGTCCCTGGTTCACGGCGTCAGCATGTTCGAAATCCAAACTGTCCATGTTGCCGGCGGTGTCTTTGCAGTACATAGCAGACGTTAGCTGAGAGGTTTTCGCGTCTCTTCCGTAACTGAGCAGTGTTTCCAACATGGCTCTATATGGATATAAATGTACAAAACATAGTTTATACACTTGTTAATGGCGACCTGCAATGAGTGACACATCGAAAACAGCAAAAATCATAAAATGGTGATATCACTCACCATCACATCGTTTAACTGTCAATGTGTTGTTGAATAATATCACCTTTTTATGATTTTTGTTGTTTTCGATGTGTCACTCATTGCATGTCACCATTAACAAGTGTAAAAACTATGTTTTGTACATTTATATTTGCTGTTTTATTACAATAACAAGGTTTTTATGTCAGTGGTCAATTATAAGCCATCTGCTTTACATGGCCAGGAAGACACTAAACCTTAAATATTTTGTTGGTCAGGATTTTGATCTTTAGGGGTAACGTGACGTCATCGGAACGTGACCATCGGACTCGTCTAGAGTACTTTCCTATTGGTGGTCAGTGATGACCATGAATCTATCTTGCACAGATACGGAGATACGGGGCTTCAAAGATTTTGCGGTTACGAGTTTGACCTTTTGAAGTCACGTGACGTCATCGGTCACGTGACCATTGGACTTGGCATATGTGGTTTCCTATTGGCAGTCCATTGTAACCATGCATCTATCTTGCATTGTTACGGAGATATAAAGCCTCCAAGTTGCATTTGCCCATGTTAAAGACCAAAAGTTCACTGCGCATGCTCCGTGTCACGTGACCTGTAGGCGGGGGGTCTGAAATAACCACAGATTTGGAATTCCCAAGTCCACATTGTTTATTTACATTATAACTTCTATGAGGCTACGATGATGATTAAGGGCCGTTTGTAGGTGAAAATTTTATGCATAGGCATGTTTTTCAAAGCCAAAACGTTGACTGTGCATGACCGTGTCACGTGACCTGTAAATAAATGGTCCAAAATGACCACATATTTGGAATTTTCGCGGCCATATTGGCTATTCACTATACAACTTTTATGGGCCTACGATGACGATTAGTGGCCGTTTATAGGTAAAATTTTTATACAGAAACGTTTTTGGCCGAAAATTTCAAAGTCCGTTTTCGGACCCAATTTTCGACTTTGGGGGGATTTTTTAGAGGTTAGATATTAACTTCGAATTTCGGTTCCCGAAAACGTTTGACCCTTGCATGAGGCCGCGTTGTCCGAGCCATCGCGCGTGAAAATCCGCCGGGCGGTCTGACCTGTAGGTCGGTCAACAAAAAAAGGTATATATATCGTAGAAAAATTTTCGTTATATTTTACCCATTTGCCGAAAAGCCCCCAATAGACGGATTTGCACGAAATTTTGCACAGGGGGTTGTCTTGCCGACGAAATCACCTGTTTTAAATTTTGTGTCAATCGGTTGAGGGGTTTCAGATCTGCGCGTTGTCGAATTTTGCCATTCTCCCGTTACTTAGCCGGTCGCCATTAACACAGGGCTGTGCTACCGCACGCCTGTGATAAATGTACAAAACATAGTTTATACACTTGGTAATGGCGACATGCTATGAGTAACACATCGAAAACAGCAAAAATTATAAAATGGTGATATTATTCAACAGCACATTGACAGTTAGGCGATGTGATAGTGAGTGATATCACCATTTTATGATTTTTGCTGTTTTCGATGTGTTACTCATTGCGTGTCGCCATTAACAAGTGTATAAACTATGTTTTGTACATTTATATTTGCTGTTTTATTACAATAACAAAGTTTTTATGTTGATGGTCAATTATAAGCCATCTGCTTTACATGGCCAGGAAGACACTGAACCTTAAATATTTTGTTGGTTACGATTTTGATCTTTAAGGGTAACGTGACGTCATCGGAACGTGACCATCGGACTCGTCTAGAGCACTTTCCTACTGCTGGTCAATGATGACCATGAATCTATCTTGCACAGATACGGAGATACGGGGATTCAAAGATTTCGGGGTCACGTGACGTCATCGGTCACGTGACCATTAGACTCGGCATATGTGGTTTCCTATTGGCAGTCCATTGTAACCATGCGTCTATCTTACACTGTTACGCAGATATAGGGCCCCAAAGATAATGAGATCACGACCTTGACCTTTTGGGGTCACGTGACGTCAGCGATCACGTGACCATCGGACTCGGCGTGGGCACTTTCTTATTGGTGGTCAATGATGACCATGCGCGTATCTTGTACAGATACGGAGATACGGGGCTTCAAATATTTTGGGGTCACGAGTTTGACCTTTTGGGGTCACTTGACGTTATCGGTCACGTAACCATTGGACTCGGCACATGTGGTTTCCTATTGGTGGTCTCTTCGAACCAAGCGTCTATCTTGCACCGTTACGGAGATATAAAGCCTCTAAGTTGCATTTGAACATGTTAAAGGCCAAAAGTTCACTGCGCATGGTCGTGTCACGTGACCTGTAGGCGGAGGGCCTAAAATAACCACATATTTAGAATTCCCAAGTCCATATTGCCTATTTACTATATTACTTCTATGAGGCTACGATGACGATTAAGGGCCGTTTGTAGGTGAAAATTTTATGCATAGGCATGTTTTTCAAGGCCAAAACGTTGACTGTGCATGCCCCGACGTATTTGCACGAAATTTTGTACATGGGGTCGTTTCGCCGACATAATCACCTGTTTCAAATTTTGTGTCAATGGGTTGAAGGGTTTCGGATCTGCGCGGGGTCGAATTTTGCCATTCTCCCTTTACTTAGCCGGTCGCCATTAGCACAGGGCTGTGCTACCGCACGCCTGTGATGTGTTGGTGGAAGACGTGATCAGAAAACCATTAAGCGAAATGTCCACCTGCGAGAACAGGCTGTGTAGAAACAGATTCACAGAACCAACAACTGCGTCGGCTGCAATGTTGTTGCCGTTCAGTCGTACCACTTTAACTTTTACAGACAGCATCGTGTTGGCAAAGTCGATGTAATCGTCTCCCGTACCGCTGATGTCGAATTCGACGGGTGATCCGTCAATCACCGTTGTTATGGGATGATACTTAACCCAGCTGTCTTGTTCCATACTTGTCTGAGTCGGCGGTACGGCAAACAGATCCAATTCCGACTTTGAACATTCACACGACATGTCATGTGCAAACGCCATCATGCGAATATGTCTTTCGTA
>Ga0056128_1008352_pt1 | contig 13050 bp, 8 predicted proteins | sample WorMetLIZISLAND2_FD_71113 | JGI IMG/M metagenome (GOLD analysis project Ga0056128, IMG submission 71113) | Marine gutless worms symbiont microbial communities from Max Planck institute for Marine Microbiology, Germany - Olavius geniculatus... ...
TACTGAATAAGCAGCATATAAAGAACGAAGGAAATCTTCACTGTCCCGCAGGTAAATTCTTCATAATAGTGTTTTTTCTAACATTTGCTGCAGTTTTTGAGTTGCAAAAACAGCAATTATTGCCAACGGACCTATAGTTCAAATTAACCCAGATCCGCACTGACAATAACACCGAGCGCCAAAGGGCGAACAAGCCAGGAGGCGAATGAGACAGAGGGCGAACGAGCCAGGGGCAAATCAGCCAAGAGGCAAATCAGCCAGGCATAAGAGGCAAATCAGCCAGAGGGCGAAACTGGCAATGGGGCGAAAAAGCTAGACACCCTACAAATTTGGTTGTGGCGGATTTAGTCGCGTTTGCCATTGGCTTACAGTAGCCTGAGGTTAGTTACCAATGACTCATTTTTACAACTCAACAAATGCACGTTTCACGCACTTTCGAATATAATATGACTAATGCAAACCTATTGCCACGCCCACTTTCTGCTCCCAGCAATATAAAGTTGCAATCCACAACCCGCAAGAACGAATTATCGCTAATTTAACTAAGAATTAACTACTTACAAGTAAGTTACGTACACAAATCGCTCATATTGCTAAGCATCATCTGCCGCTGAATCGTTGCAAACATAACATAACTCGTGCTTATAACCGGAACTAATTTGCAATGTAAACATAAACATTACGTCACGATCATTGTATGTAAGCAAGCAAACAAATCACAATCAACTTCGATCGATGCGACCGTCGTACGGTCTTACTCGGTCGTAATGGTACAGCCGTATGTTTCATGATCATTAAGCTAATCCGTCAGTGAAAGCAGAAAATCTTCAACTTGTTAAAGTTTAACCATCTAAACAAAAAGAAAATGGATGAGATCAAGTGTTGCTAAGACTTTAGTCTAAGACTAAAGAATTTACTTGACTTTGTCAGAGACCATAGTCAAGTCTTAGCGAAACTTTACCTCACCCAGTGATTGTGTTACAACATTCTCAGGTCAAATATCAAATAGGTCTAATTGCCATTTTATTGGCCGACCGTTAAGATCTAGCCTCGAGTACGATGTGTCGTCTGTAACGCATGTATTGTGGCTAAACGGTACGTTTTACCTGAAAACTGTCTGAATAAGTTTATAGAAAATTGGGATGCCCACGGCCACAGACCCCCTAAACTCTATTTTCTCCAAATTGGGGTACTGATTGCACTACTACGGTACTCATATATAGGCCTATCATATATTCACATTGCGAATTGTAGTCAATTAAACTGCTTTACTTAGCAGCATGGCTACTACTGACAACCTATGAGAACTTACCAATAGCCTATCCGACGGTACAACGGTCAACCCATATAATATGGACACACCATTCTTCCAAAATAGGGGTACTGATCCCCCAAAATTCTCATGGCGCATTACGGCCAACCTTTATCAGTGCAATGTTTTTACCTCTGAACAAGGGTACTGAGCGGACTCCTCAGTGGCGGTTCGAGCCCCCAATACCTGGGGGTACGGCCCTTTGGCGAGCGCGATAGCGCGAGCCTATAACGGAGGTCTGAGGGCAGAGCACCCAACGGGGTCCAGCAGCAGAGCCCCTGGTCAGGGGGCCGAAGCCCCCTGAAGCTGAAGCACTTTCAGTTTTCGGACGTTTAATAGAAGCCGCAAATTTGCCCACTTTTCTAAAATTTGGAAATGCAAAAATCAGATATTTGTGTTATCTTTGCAAAAAATCATGGGTGGCCACATGGGGGGCTGGAGCAAAACTAACTGGGGGCCTGTGCCCCCCCCACCCAGCACGGGCCTAAAACCGCCACTACCCCTCGGATTCACACTTGCTGGCCTTTGCACGTTGTGTGTACGGTGGGCCTTCCCTATTGACAGCGAGGCTTCTTGTTAACTTTAATAAACCGATACAGCCCATTAGTGACTCTATGATCAGCATTCGGCATTGATGGATGACGGTTGGCATTCATTCAGTTATTGTCACACCAATATGTCTCCCATCCTACAGGTGCAAAAATTCAGATGGGGAAAATAGTAAAACAAAAGAAAAAGTGAATAAAAAGAAGCAAAATAAAACAAAACCAATTGCTTAAAACAAGATCCCATCACTTTGTGATGTATCCAACATGCCATAATGCCTCAAAATTACAAAAACATGTTAAACTGAAACTATAGGCAATGAATCACTATGCGGATAAGTGCAAAAACAATTTCACACTATGAAAACACAGTGCTACAAAGACCTGTGCAATAAGTTTTTATCTGAGACTGATCATTTCTGACAGGATATGTCTTTTTGAACAGTGCATACATACTAGGACTAGGCCTATATGACTGCTAAAAAAACTGGTCCATTTTCCAGTGTTAACTGGAGAAAGAGAAGTCACCGTTAACACATGGCTTGAACTACCGTTCAGCCTGTGATTAATTGTTAAAAAACAAATTAATTAAAATTTGTTAACCAATTAAAATTCGATTAGAATTTTGGACTAAAAACATTACTAACATCACTAAACTGTTCATTTCAAGTAAACTACTACAGACAGCAGTCATTTCACATAGGACATGCAATCAACATTTGTAAGGGTATAGTGTTAGTTTAAAAGTCTGCACTTTGTCAGTTTTGACCAAACAGTTTGCGTGTTGCATCATCATCACTTTGTTTCAGTTCATGAGAAATAATAGTAACCATTAGTTGATTTTGCAGTTTTCGGTTTTCTGACTGACTACAAAAATTATTTGAAATGTATCTATTAATTTAAATTAATTTTTTGTAAATTAATCGATTAAAAAAATAAAAAGTTGCAGCCCTCAGCAACCACAAGTATTTCATGGGATTGTTCCCAAAAGTTTAAGTGAAAAAATATTATGCTTCATTTGATACACACAACACAGTATCAGAATACTGTACATAAGCTTCCACGAAGTCCACAGAGTCCGGCCAGCAAAAAGCACCAAGAAGTGGGCTATAAGTCTAGCCTACACAGTACAGTATCTGATGCTAGCAATAAGAACTAACAGAACTGCCGCATCTGTCACAGTTCTAATGTATCATCAGTGATCAGAATCATACAAGTTTTTGGAACAAAAATTATTATAGATTTGTCATACTTACAGTGTGTGAGTATGACAACATACACTGTGTCCGGTAAAAAAATAAACCCCCTATAGAGTAGACATTGTACAATAAAAATGTCAAATCTGAACGAATCAAAATAAAATTTTGTACACTTAGTCTTCAATAAACTGCTGAGTCCACCACTGAATTTCGTTGAAAAACATCATTTTGTAGTGGTGCACCGTCTATTAGCAATCAAAGTGCAAAATTTCAGTTAAATCTGCCAATGCAAATGATAGTTACAGCTGCTTTTGTGAGGTCACCCCAAAGCGTAAAGTGTTCATCTGTTTCAATCTTCCACAAAAGTTTGTTTAATGCTGACAGTGTCCTCGATTTGCTGGGATATTCCACAATGAACTTTTTTGCACCATACTCCTTCTCTTGTCTCAACAGTTAAATTAAAACACGATCCATCGCAGAAAATACCATTTTGTTATTGTTCATATTATTGTTTATGTTGACAAAAATTTTGCTATTGATATTCAACAATTAATAACTTTGCTAAAAATTATATTTTTTTTTAAATAAAATTTGGTGGTCACTTAAGTAATTTATTAAGATTAAGTGTTGAAAATTTTGTTCAGATATGTTCAGATTTGAGACTCAAATTTGACATTTCTATTATAAAATGTCTAGAGGTTTACTTTTTTTACCGGACAACCGACACAGTGTAGAATTCACAGCCATTGAATAACCTATCCAGGTTATCCCAATCAGATGCTTTTTCAGACATCATAAGGGGCCACTTATATTTTTTGTTTAGTAAGTGAAACTCCTAAAAACAGCAAATAAAGCACTGAGACTTTTGAACTAAGAACAAAATAGTCCTATGTGTAACAGCATATCTGTAAAATTTGACACAGTCTAGCTGCATCCCCCGACTGTTAAATCTGGCACAAAGATGCCCCAATACCAGTCTCAATGATTTGTGTCAAGGAATAAAATGATGGTCATAATAAAGATACAGCTGCGACAGTAAATTTCAGGGAAATCTCTCAGTGGTCAATGGTTTTTGTTTACGATGACGCATTGGCAGCATGTTCAGATTAGGATGTAGGCCTACCACAGATAACTCCACATCAACAGGCGGCTGTAGCAAGGACTTGTTCAGGGCAAAGCGCTGCTTGACTGCAGAATCATCCAATGGCACCGGAAGCGACTCCGATGAAAATGACTCAACTGTTGGTGATAATGATGTGTCATTTATGGAGACTTCTGAACAGTTAGCCAGATGATGAAGAAAATATGGACGATGGAGTTGTTCAGCATAGAATTTGACAGTCAGCAGACAACATAAAGCAACAGCAATGGCAATGTCTGAGATCCGTTCTAGATGAGCAGCAGTAGCAGCGTCATCACCAGCAGCTTGGCGGGATCTTTGGGCTAGTGCTAAACACAGCACCGAAACACAGCCGCATGGAGGAACCAGAATGACCAGTATGATGGATATAATCCACCTGTCAGAACACTGTGTCCTGTACGCAGAAGCCATCAAAACAAGACTACAAATGCAAAAATGCATTATTACAGCTTGAACTATAGCCTGGTGTATTCTCTAAATTAGGCCTATAGGATGGCAGGGAGCATCGAAATTCGGCACACAGTCAAAAATAAGAAAAAATTAATAAATCAAACTTTATAATTCTACCGATTTGAACTGACTTTAAAATAGTAATTCTATTCTTAAGTTAAAACATTGAAAAGTGTAATTCCATATTTTAAACTAAAGTATTAGCCTCTATAAATTCTTAAAATAACAAACAACTAACTTTTAACAAAGTCTGTAGACACTTATATTTTAGTGTAGAGCTATCTGGCTCGCACCCAAAGTAGCAAAAGTAGCAATTAAATCGTTCATTTCTGTGAATAACGTAGCTAGTGCATAAGATAGGCCTACTTGCCTACGTCGGTATGACATAGCAGTTATATTTTGCTTGGATGACAAGTAATTCAAACTATAGGGGCCTACTACCGTTGCCAGTGTTCTAAACGTAAGTACTTATATACGACTAATGTGGCGTAATATCAGCATTCGCTGACAGCATGAAATTCAACCTAAAACAGCGAAAATACAAGCGACTGCATAAGTGCCTACTTGTCACAACAACTAAAATCACAGTTTGCATCATATACTTGCAAGCACTTACATTTTAGTCTTATAAATTATAATAAAACATCAACAATCTACATTTGCAAAAGAACCACGAGCGGAACTTACATTACCGCGCCCACGAGTGTATCGAAAATGAGAAGTTGCATATTTTGGTAAATAAGTAAAAAAAAGCAGACGTACGTACTGCACGTAGTACCGAGTACGTAGTACGTACGTTTACTAGTTACTGCGGTAGATTGATTCGATACTCGATAGAATCACAGATTATATTGACGCTGTCGCTAATATTTTAATGTAAAAGTTGATTTTTGCTGCAACAAATTATTACAGTAGTCACGTTTGTAGATCACACTAACTGCAGCTTGCAACTTCCAACGGACAACCTAAAAGAAACCTAGCTGTCGCTATGATAGCCGACCGTACTGATTGTCGGTGACCTTCAAGGTCATTCAAGATCAATGATTTCCATCTCATCTGACACAGCATAATTACAGCACTTTCGATTAGTGATAGTAGTAACCTAAAATAGCCGTATCTCTTACTGCTTTCGGTTTTCCGTTTCCTTTTTCTCCATTCAACCCCGAATTTGAAAATGTTCACTTGCACTTGAGCGCTGAAATTATGCATGCCTAGGTTTATGACACAGAGTTAATTACTCATGGAAAAGTTTTCCTTTACGACCTACCAATTAACCACAATACATCCGCTACAGAGGATGGACGGACGGACGACAACGACCGATGACAACCCTACCATAAGCTCAACCGTTACTTCAGTAGAGAAGGCTAATAATACAGTCGTTAACTACCTAGCACTATCAGCACTTTGTTATTTTTCGTTCTGCTTTGCAAAGCAGTCTTTAATTGTGAACACAGGCCCCTATAGTGACAATACATGCTAAAATCTGAACGCATACATAATGAGGCAGACTACAGTGAAACGTCATAACTCGGTCATATGACAAATGTCAGACGTCGTAATAAACAACTTAATGCTAAACATAAAAATTTAATATTAAAAAAGTGATTTTTGCACTAACTGCTTTAATATGTTAGGCTGCTTTGGTATTGTCTCTACTGATACTTCACATCTAAATGTTATTATTGTAAGTACGCTAGTAAGTATGCTATTTTCAGAAGAAACAAAAATTCGAAAAAATCAAACACAGGTATATCATATATGATATTCAAAATACAAAAATAAAATTTATCGTCAGCATAAATATTTAGACACCCCAGCATAAAACACTGAAAAAAACCATTCTGCAAAATAAGAGGTCATATGATTAACAAGAAATTTGAGCTAATGCTCACGAGACGCGCGAAAGCCTATAGCAGAAGTTTAGCTGAAAATTGGGGTGTTCACGCTAAAATACCAAATTCTCTATCTGGATCACATAACGATAGTAGCGTGGCGCCACCTTGTGAATGATATAGACTTGTGTCGCAGCCCGAAATCGACAAAAAATCCAATCCATAAAACCCCCTATTTTGGCGTTCAAGGTCATTCAAGGTAACTGAATTCGGCGCCAATCGAGAGCCAGTGTACGACTTCCTGGTAGTGATTAATAGTAACCTAGGCCCAATCTCGTTCCACCCGTGTGACGGACGGACACACAGATAGACAGACGGATGGACAGAATTGTGATGGCTAAGACGCGATGAAAGCAGTAGCTGCTTTCACACGTAAAAATATAACAAGACAATCAATGCAATCAATCAGCGTTAGTTAGTGCTGGGCGTTGTAAACCAATTCCCAAGGTGGCAGCACCATCGAACAAAATGTCACAAATCACACTGCAAGATATGCAAGCCGTTTCACGAAATACTGTGCATCAGAAATGCACTAAATAATAAATTATTGCACTCACAATACAACGAAATCGTACAACAAAAATTTCTATCGCTGTTTGAGTTAGATTTACGGGAATTTGGGATAAAATACAACACCTTTATTACAGTCATGCCGAAATGCACACAACGATAGTTCTGTGGCGCCACCTTGTGAATGATATAGACTTGTGTCGCAGCCTGAAATCGCCAAAAAAACCATAGAACCCCCTATTTTGGCGTTCAAGGTCATTGAATTCGGCGCCAATCGTGAGCCAGTGTACGACTTCCTAGTAGTGATTAATAGTAACCTAGGCCCGTTACTGAGATATAGCGACTTATTGGCAAAAATCACAAATTTTGCCCACCCCCTCTCATTTGGCGCCTTCGTTCGGGGTGACCCCCTTTGAATTTATGGAAAAGCTTTGCGGTTCCTGAAACTAGAGTCTTTTAGGCACCCGACGGTAAGAATTTGGTGATCCTAGCTTGCACCATTTTTGACTGATCCACCCATGTGACAGAGGACAGACAGACGGACGGACAGACAGACAGAATTGCGATGGCTAAGACACGCTGAAAGCAGTAGCTGCTTTTGCGCGTAAAAATGCATTATTAAGATCTACATAAATGAGCTGATAGAGAACATAACTGTGGCCATGGACCACTACTTCCGAGGTACTAGTAACTGGCTCTTCTGTCTACATTGGAGAGTTGTAAGAGAGGAACTTACTGTAACAGGAATAAGAATGACTGAGTTAATAACAAATAGAATGAATGCTAACTTTAAGACATGCAGTTTGCTATTCTTGTTAGTACATTAATATGGCCAATGACATTTATGAGTGCACTTACTGCTGCAAAGAAGCCGTGTGAAATTGTGCTATATTTATCTGTCACACAGCTATAGCAAAGCATGGGACAGCTTATGAAATCACTTCTGTCATTCTGTCATTCCATTTGCAAACACTCCTATGGCACAGTTTTGATTCGATTTTGATGAAATTTTGCACAGTGATTCGCGGCCCGAAGAGTAAGATCAAGTTTGTTTGGGGTAAAATCCGATGACTCCTTCCCCTATTTTGCCCCATTTTTCCCCCACAATGCATTTTCAATGGGAAGGTTTTCGTACCACAGTAAACAAACCTGTGAGCCTATAATGATGGCTGATAGCTCAAAAAACGAGTCTCTGGGGCGGCTATAAACACCAAAAAATAATTTAATCCCCTAATTTGAGCCTTTAACCCCCAAAATAGTGATCACTGCATTTTCAATGGCTGTCATTTACAACTATCCACAAGTTTTGCGGAAATGATTTTGCACCATAAAGTCACTTCTGTGCAGATTATTTCAACAAAATGGCTGAATTAGTATTCGTTACAGTATTTAATTTACACATGTGTATAAAAAAAGTAACAAAATGCCAGAAATTTGGAAAAATAAACGATCCAAGATAGGTAAACTAAATGCTAATCTCAAACATTATTATATGTGTTCGCCAGAGGGTGCTACTTGCATATGCATTATTATTTTTTTATATTAAATTTGTTAAGCTACTGCGTTTACTGTTATTTTACATTTGCATACGTAGACCCACATTTTGAATTTATACTACAAATCTGATACAATTTCTTTGCGTTTTTGAACTTCTGTGTAGTTAACCATAACCTTACAGATCGCTGACACCACAATTGTAAATATCTACGTACAACTAGTTACACTGTACGCCGGCCTTGCAGACGTGCACCATGAAGTAAAAGTGTTAAATGCTGAAATGCGACAGCTGTCGTGGCAATGGGACAGATACCTCATTCCACAGAAGATATTTATAGTTATTTACAAATTCATTAAATGACACTAAGAATAATACTGACAACTGCACATCTATAGGTGGGGTGCATGCTTCAATACTGCACTAAACACTGTCTAAACAGTATCACTACCAGCCATCACACTGAGATTCCCATCTAAAAGTGGGTAAAGTGAAAATGTGTAAGTGAGGGAACTACAAATTCAGCTTTTAAGGCTGCCACATGTTGATTTTGGGCTCCCTGTCAATGGATGTGAGCCAATTTGGACCCCTGTTGATAGCTGCAAGCCAGCTCTTTTTGAATTAACTTTTATCTTCAACAATATTAAATTTTTTCTGATTAATAATAATTTATTTCACAACATATGACATATGGCTGCTGGCATACCTTAGTTTTGCTTTACTGTCCCCCTGTTCCCCAACGTTTTTGGAAATTAGAGATGTGGAGCCCCTTGGACTAAAAACAGAAAGCCGGAGATCTGTGTTCCATTAAATGACTACAACACGTTAATCACTTTAACATGTAGCCACAACAGCAACTAGACCAGATCAGCTTTAACACTATCAGCACTGGAAGCAGAGCGTCTAACGCTAAGTTCAGAGACTGGAGCTGGCAGGAGTCCATCACACTGAACTGACTCATGCTGTGAAGCTGAACTGCGGAGGATACTGTGCATCAGAGCATTGGCCAACACAACACCAATCACCTGGCACAAAGCACATGGCGATGTAATCAGGTAACAGTAATGCAGATGCTGGACAACTTCTAATGCATCTTAACATGGCAGATCATTACAACAATGTGATAAAAAACAATCTGTTAATTACAGAAAATGGGCTGTAGCTCCATAACACAGTTAACATTATATCAGAGAACGGTGAAAAAAACCAATCAGTTAATTTCATAAGTCAATGAACATGAAATGAGTCATTAAGAACTTAGAAATTCTAGAACTTCAACACGCTTGACTATGAGATTTTGGGTAGCTATGACAAGTGACAGCTGGTATAGATATGTAGGCCACAAAATCATTTTTTTACAAAATACAATTAACAGATGCAATATGAAATGGGGACCTTCAACTTCTTTGGACACGATGCATGCATAATCTGACAATTCACCACAAATACGCATTCCTTAACTATCTAAGAATACGGTAACACCTCAAAAGTTACACTGCTTTCATTTGCTTCCAAAAATAACCTACCACTATTCCTCCATAAGTAATCTAGCAAATTCTGCTGAAATATACTTAGTGACAGTAGAAAATCATGACAAAAAATAGCAAAAAAACACAGCAAACTTCTGTGAAAATGGCAAAGATCACGGCATCAAATTACGGGCTCAAAAACCATTATGAAGTCTATAAAACTCAACATCTAGCATTGACAACCATCATTTCATGAAGTGGAAAGATTTAATTTGTAAAATTTTGTCGCTGAAGAGCATTAAAATACAAATTTCTACGGTGATGTCATGGTCACATGCTGAGCCAGTAAGTAACAAAGCATACAGACTTTGGTAGCAGTAGCCAAATTAAATATTTTTGCGTTAAAATTACACCATTTTGTTTATTAAAAATGAAAAATTATTGTAAAAACATTAAAAAATGGTAAAATCACGGCATTTTGGCTAAAACACAGCAAAACATGGCATTTTGGCAAAGTCGTGGCATTTGACAAAAATTACGGCTTCCGTGATTTCCGTCTTTCCATGATTTTCTATTGTCCCTAAATATACTTAGTTATGGAAGACTTTAAATCATGCAAAGTGTGAATAAACAGTAAACAAATAAAATCTGAAAAAACTTTTGCTAATCATAATACACACACATGCACACTTGGATTTTTATTTACCCAAACTTTTAAAAATTTACTCTAAGTTTGGGACATCCCCAGAAGCAAACTTTTGCGAACTGATAAAGATGCATTTTTTCCCACGTAGCATGACATTCCTGTCATCCGAACAACCAGGTAGAATAAAACATTAAAGTATAGCAAAAAAATAAAAATAAAAAAACAAAACACCGAAACACGCAAAATGACAACCCTTAACCTAATAAGACATGGCCGTATTTTGTGTGAAACACGAAACACATCTGGTGTTACAGAAAAATTTAAACTTGCCTCAGAAATGCCAATTGCAAACGCAAATATACTGATGTAGATTAGACTGCTTTTGAATGCATTCAGCAATAGTTCTGCACAACCACGAGTATACACCGAAGAATCCAGTGGTAACTCCTACAATACATCACAAACACTAGTCTGTTTAGTTATCTTACAAAAAAGCATATTTACTAGTCAATTTTGTGCAGTTCTGAGTTTACATTTCTTACAAACAAAAGTTTTAAAATTAATACATTTGATACTAAATTTTCTAAACTTATTCTAAACCTGCTACTCTTCTTGTTTTTTTTCAAACACATTCAACCACAACAATATCTTATTAGACTCTTTTCACGAAATATGTTAACTGGGCCACCTGTTTGCCCATTCCTAAATTCAGCATTGCAAACCATCAGTATACCAAAGAGAAAAGTAAAAAAAGCAAAAAAAACTAAAATAGAGCACACCCAGCACTTACTACACATTTAGTGGAATAGCACCACTCTGCATTATTCAAACACCTAGGTACATACCCCCCAAAACCCAGCAGATTTTATTGGACAACCCCACCCAAAAAAAACTGACCCTCAAACTGAGTGTTTTTGTTTTACTAAATGGTAAAATTCCCCCATTACCCAATGTCTTTTAAAAATTAAAATTGGGGAGCCCCTTGGAACAATCCAAACTTAATCCAATTTCAGTGTCTTGTTCCACTAATAATTAAATATTTTATTACAGTTATTGGAAAGCTTTCATTGCTTTTAAATCTATAAGTTGCAAATTTTTGAATATTGCTTTCACGTGGATGCCAGAAAGTATCCAGCAGTGCTCATTTTAATAACCCAAAACCCATAAAAAAAAACTCCAAAATGCAACAAGTCGGGATTCTTTAGAAATTGGTTAAACACAACACCAATTAACTTCGGCATATTGAAAACCCTGGGTTTTTTAGACCGTACCACTCTACATCAAATTGAAGCTCTCGGAAACCGCAGGAGACAAAACAAAGACATACTCCGGTGGGTCTCATACGAAGTCCACAGTAGACGTCATTGCGAATGGTACAGCAGGAGAGCGGCACGGAACAATGAAGTTTTGACGAGACCGAACGAGTGCAGCTGAAGTGACTGTTGGCATCCCAGTCACGGTAGTCAGATGCGCCACAACATTCCAGCTATACACCACACAACATATGACAGAGGTTAATGGCATACAGCTGCGAAATAGTGGCAAGCTGCCATTACTTTCCATGAGGCCCATGGTTACCTTTCGTTTGGCATGCTGTTCCATGCATCCACAACACATTCGACAACAGAAGCTTTGCTGCCACCGAGCTATGTGTGTGCAACAGCCTCCTAGCGCACTTATGCAACAAGGTCATCATGTACTTAGTTTTAGGTGTGAACTCAAAACATTCTGGTTTTAGCATTCTAACAGGGTCACAACGTCACATTTTCTATAATTGCGCTATACAAACAGCCTTACTGAACTGAATTGGTGGCACCTAATTATTTTACTTGGCAGAAAGACACACACATGCAAAATCCTACACTGACTGACTCACTCACTCACTGCTGCGCGTAACTGGCTGTGGGTCGTAGCGCCCTCCACGTTGACCGGTCATCGGCAAGAGCCCATGCGTCAGCAGCAGTGAGTCCGGTGTCCTGCACAATCTGACTCATCTATGTAGTCCGTGGTCTGCCAGCGGGGTGATTCCAGTCGTGCTGTGGTATGTCTCCTGACTTGGAGTCCACTGCAAGCTTCAGGGCCTTATGTGCTGGTGTGTTGGCGGACAAACGGCGAATATGGCCGAAAAAGGAGTGACGGCGAGCGGCTATGGTACTGAGTATACTTGGCAAGTTCGTACTGTCAGCTACAGCTCTGTTGGTGACGGAGTCATTCCACCTAACACCAAGAATACGTCTTTGGCAGTCATGTGGAATGCCTGTAGCCTGTGTGAGTCTTCCTTCAACAGTGTCCAGGTTTCAGCACCATGGAGGCCTACTGCCAGAACACATGTAGTGTAAATCCTCAGCTTAGTAGCAAGGCTCAGCCGATTCTGGCGCCAAACTCGGT
>Ga0056128_1008354_pt1 | contig 13047 bp, 8 predicted proteins | sample WorMetLIZISLAND2_FD_71113 | JGI IMG/M metagenome (GOLD analysis project Ga0056128, IMG submission 71113) | Marine gutless worms symbiont microbial communities from Max Planck institute for Marine Microbiology, Germany - Olavius geniculatus... ...
GTGTACTACTTCCTATTAGTGATTAATAGTAATCTAGGCCCTATCTCGCACCGTTACTGAGATACAGCGACTTATTGGCCAAAAATCGCAAATTTTGTCCACCCCCTTCTCATTTAGCGCTTTCGTTTGAGGTGACCATCTTCAAATTTATGGCAAGCTTTACGGTTCCTGAAACTAGAGTCTTTCATACAGCTGACGTAAAGATTTGGTGATTCTGACTTGCACCGCTTTTGATTGATCCACTCGTGTGACAGACGGACGGACAGAATTGCGATGGCTAAAACGCGTTGAAAGCAGTAGCTGCTTTCGCGCGTAAAAAGCAAATTTCAAGCTATGTCGGTCAAACGTTAAAGTTGTATACTACAGGTACAACACGACCGCATTGCAACTCAAAACACGGTAAATTATCTTCATTACGTACTCATTAAAGTGTTAAGGTCAGGAATACAGAATTTACATTGCTAATGCTCAGTTAATTTATATATTTTTTAACCAGCACCACATTTTGCAAGCATTTTTAGCTTTGCCTGCAGATCAGATTATCGAAATTATAAGGCCTAGTGTTGCTGATCGGGGCGGTGGTATATCTGCTGGCTGCAAACCGCGGGCCCAAATGTTCGCTGATGCGGCGATGGATGGCCGCATAGTGCGCTGCGGTATTATTAGCTCATGCCAATCAGCTGCTACTTCTGAAGTTGTGAAGCGCTTCTGGTCGCAAAGAAGTGCTATAGCAAGTACCGCATCTGTATCTTTATCTTTTTTATTATTCGATCAGTGTTTGTGAGCTACGGCGGCGAACGTCACTTTGGCGTTGACGACCAAAACCGTGCGTCGGAGCTGGCGGCGAGGTAATGTAATGGCCAGTTCACACGCCGACGCGACTGTCGCCGACAGTTGAGTCGCGTCGGCGTCGTATAGGTGTGAATTGGCTATAATATCTGGTGGCGTGGTGATACAGCGTTGATGATCATATACGGGTCGGTTGCGGATGCAGGTGTAATGCGCTGATTGCGGCATGTTGCTGTTGACAGGACGGGCGGACGGCGCTGCATCTGGCCATCCTACATGGACTTGTAGACAACGACATGGACATCGTGCGTCTACTCGTCAACTACGGCGCCAATGTCAACGTCAAGGATGAGGTAAGGGCGACCGTACACGCACCTGCTCAGTCAAATTTTCGCTCTACACAATGGCATCGTAGCCCGGGATGAGGCCCGGGAGGGTGACAGAGGGAGCAATTATCCCCCCCTTCTAAATTTTTGGCTGTCGGAAAATTGTTTTATAATTTTCATGTTCGAAAATTTTCGTCCGAAAGTTTAAAACTTGGGGCTAAAACCCCCATTTTGAGGAAATTTAGTGGCAAAAGTAAAACTTTGAGCACTCGTAATTTCCGTTATCTGAAATTTGCAACTCTCTGTGGGAATTCTGTCTTCTTGCCCCGCCTACTTTTTCAACCCATGACGCCGCTGGCTTTGCGATCGCTCAAGACTTTCGGCTATGTGTAAAGTTCTATTGCAAAGGCTCCTTTTAATTACACTGTATGTGTAGCGTGCAAATTGTAGTACATAATGCCTTTGCATGTTTTTGTCTTAACTATCAGCTGTTTTTTTTTTATTTCAGTGTATTATTCGTGCAATTGTCACTTGTCAGCTAAACGCAGCTTACCTATGTACGCACATGTGGTTCAAAAAATAAAACAAGTTTTCTTCGTAACTTTATTAAGTATTAAAATGGGTTTCTTAGCCTACGTACTTACTTAGCCAAAAGTGACAGAATGCTTAATTCTTAGTGTAACGCCGATGCCTTAGCCTATTTTCCAGTGGAAACTAAGCCGGTGCAGGAAAAAACAACGGAAGAACTGGATGGACATCATCAGACGAGATCTGAAGGACATGGACATTACCTGGGAAGAAGTCGAAAAACTGGTGACCGACAGAGCAGAATGACGTTAACATGTGACCCAATGCATCCACCAAGGTGCTAAGGTAATGAAGGATGCGGGTTTTAGCTAAGGTGCTAATTGGTGATCGTGGAGTTTAATATCAAGAGTCGTTCACAGAAACAGTCATCGTTAACGTTCTGTCGGACATTTTTTCTTCCAGCCTATACTGTATATACTGTCAGTCATCATGCTGAGCTCCGCGTTCCACGGTGTAAAACTTCATGACGTTTGCTTCGATCTTGCAGGCGCAGTTACTGATCGATTGCAAGCGTTTCTGGTTGGCAGATTACAACAGGTTTTGAGTAACGGTTGTCTTTCTTACGCACTGCTAATCTCGTTTGGTTTGTTCCGATTATTGGTTCTGTTCTGCTTACATTTTACATGGTCGAGTCAGGCTTATTTAATATTACGACGTAATGTCTCGCAAGGCCTCGATTCGCGCACTTCTGTGCGAGTAAATGGCTTACATCATGAGGTCTCAGCTTGCCTGTTCGTAATATCCCGATCACTCAGGCTTTGTGAAAACTGGTTTAACTGACAGCGGAGTTTTCAAGATTGTAATGCCTCACTTGTAAAATATTGAGTGGTCGCGCAGCCGTAGGACTTGGAAGGACGTTAGCGGCCTGAAATAGTTTATCTGATGAAAGGGGTTAGCTAAAAATGCGCGATTAATGATTTCTGATATTCTGAGCACTGCAACAGATCGACTAGTAGTAAAAGTGAGCTCTCGGTCTGAATGCAGTGAGACAATGGACTTCAGTCGTCAGACGTCTAACGAGTCTTATTCTCTACGGCACTCATTTAGCAGCCGAGATTGCTTCGATTCCCTTCGGTCGATGACGTCACCATCGCGACAGGAAGTACTCGGCTATTCTGCGCCTGCGCGCTGCTCGTCGTTGTTTGCTCCTACGCTGTGTTTCTCGCTGTAGTATTTAACTCTTTTTAACGGCAGACACCGGTAAGTATAGCTGTTAACCCATGACACATGTCGACATTATTCAAAACAAAACGACGATCAATATGAGCCTATGACAGTGATAAACTGGTCTTAATAGCGTAACACTTAACAGGTGTGGCACGCACTGTCTTCGCTATATACTAGGACTACATATAATCATCTAACTGTGAACGGTGAGTGTAGCAACTGTAACATTTTACTGTAGTTGTCTGTTACTGCGGACGCCTAAAGTGTGGGTAGCTAAATCGTCTACGAATTTTGCTTGCAATTCTGCGTGCACACAGTCGCACGGAGCGTATAGTGTAAAGGGTTATCTGCATGTCGAGATGCGAACGATTCGTCTTGGATGAAGCAGAGCGTTAAAAAAGAAAGTCTTAATGTACTGTAAGGCGTCTGTCCGGTGGTCGATCTCTGCACGCACGCAGCGCATTGGCCTCAAATCTCTCTTAGATTTTCACTCACTGCATTCTAACCGCGTCTTACTTTGTTATGTTGCTTTTGTTGCGTTGAGTGCTTGTCTCTATTCGTCCGTGTCGACAGCACTGGCAACATTCGTAGATAGATAATAGGCTATCAATATAGTGATAGTGATTGGTAATTGTTAGTATATGTGCTGCAGTGTAACAGCATGCCACATCACTCACTGGTTTGTGTGTAAAAAATATCACATTCTGCACCAAGGCCAGATGTCACAAACCAGTGAGTGATGTGGCATGCTGTGACACTGCAGCACATATACTAACAATTACCAATCACTATCACTATATTGATAGCCTATTATCAAACAGCTATTAAAAGATGCAACTCAAAATACATTTATAACAAACAGCAAAATGGTATAAACAATTAGAATCTAAGAGTGAATCCAGAGATATCAAGTATAATGGTGCCATTTTTAAACAAAAAAGGCAGAATCATTCGTTTGTATGTGCCGTGCCAGGTGACAGTATAGGTGCGACGGTTTGGCTGCATTTAGTAATACATAACATGTTTCGGCTAACGGTTAGATCCGCCGGCTAAATTACACCTTGAACTCTCAGTAAACCTACGATAAGCCAATGTTATAATCTAAAAGTAAACGTTACATTGACGTTAGCTAACGTCATTTTGCCCGTTGGGCCAAATCTCACCGTTCTCTGGACGGCCAGGGACCCCCGTTTGACACAATATGTCGTAATAATAGTAATAACAGTTCCTGATTCACCCACCCGACCAAAGAAGGGCAGATTTAGGGGTGGAACCCCGCAGCCAAAACACGCAATCACAAATTGATGCTGCCACCTGACGAATAGAAAAGAAACGATTTTGTCTATTGCCAAATTACATTGGTGCCGGGTGCTTGTATATCATTGTTGCTGTTGTTAACGTACAATATGAATTGATCGGAGGGTTCGCTGTATGCGGTGTGAACCAGACGCCTCAGCGTGAGTCGGCGTTGCACGTGGCACTAAGGATCGGTCATGTCGAAGCGATTCAGTTGGTTCTCGAGTCTGCGACGTTTGACGTCGTCCGCTGTGACGCGCTTCAGAAGACCAGGGTCTGTGTCGCACTTTACCGTACAACGCTCTTTTTGTTAGTATTTGCCGAGATGGCATATAAAAAAGTAGGCCGAGCGAAAAGTTGCAGCTTTTTGGCAGACACTTTAAATCTCTGACAGAATTCCGACGGACAACTGCAAACTTTCGACAGAGAAGAGTGCTGCGGTGCTCAAAATTGAAATCCTGATACTAAATTTCCAAAATGGGGGTTTTCAGCCTCGAATTAGCATTTTTGGACAAAAGTTTTCCGGCAACAAGAAAATTTTCCGACAGCTCAAAATTTAGGGCGGCAATTAATTGTTTCCTCCTTTTGCTTTCTCTGGCCACGACGCCAGCGCGCGTGGTACAATGAGGTGATGCGTCAACTCCGCTTACTGTTTGTCACACAGCTCCATGCAAACTTGAAGAGATTATTTATCTAATCTCAGGGGTTCGTACGCACCTCGATAAAACAAACCACGATGTTGTAAGACGTCGTACGAGGAGTTGGTTAAGCCTGGTTGCAGTAGGCGCCTGAGCTGCACGGCGCCTGAGCCGTTACACGCGAGTACGTTAGTTATTAGGCAATTTCTCAAGTATTTTTCTGGCCTCCAGTCATTTTTACTCCGACCTGTAACTTTTGAACTGGCACATCGGTTACTTTTATCCTGGGGAACATTCGCGCCAATTTTTGTTTATTTATTTATTTGTGCCCGTTTGTTTTCGAGTTCTGAGCCTGTACGGAACAGACGGACAGACAGACGAACGAACGTACGGACAATACTCGTAATGCGGCCTATAGCAAGTCACAATGCATGGCAGTATCTATGGTAACTGAGGGCTGATTGGGATCTGTGTCAGATGTTGCCCGAGTGTTGTGTCATTGATGACGTCTACAAGCCGTTGCCTGCAGATAGCGACAGCACGCTGACCAAGCGACGCAGCTTCGGCGACCAATATCTACTCTTCTCGCGCCAGGATTCCACCGACTACTTTGAGAACAACTTCCCGTCGGCCCGCGAACCCATCCGCGACATGATCGTCGTGCAGGTATAATACAGGATCCGCCAAAAAAATAACAAACAACTTCTGGGGGGGTTACTTTTTTGCCGCATCCTGTAGACAGTCACACATTAGCCTCAACTTGTGGGGTCTCACTTCTGTAGGCTTTAGTTTGTTGTTCTATTGCTGCAGAATTTGGGAGAAAAAATTAAGATAGAAGATTATTGTTGGTAGGGAAAAGGAAGAGAATGCATTTAACTTGGTAGAAAGGGTAGGCCATTAGTCAGCTTGTGCAGTAATTATAGACTTCGTGCGGGGAATTTAGAATACAATTACATTAAAATTACATTAAAAGTTTTCTATATTTAAATCGTGATAAAATCTAGTTGCTTCGGGTTGATAAATGCCAACGCCATGATATCGACATTGTTGAAGTCATAGTTGACTTCGTGGCTTGGTGGCTTGGTATATAGTGTAACGCATAGGACGTTGGACATGCAATTGCGAGGTCGTTAGTTTGACTGCCAGTCATGTCTCTATCAACTTATCAAGTGATTAGTACTTGGATGGGTGACTTTCTGCGGACAGGTAAACCATCTAGGTATATAACCAACGCTGAGATCAACTCAGCCTTCCATCTCTGCGGGGTAGGTACATGTATAATCGAGCACTGGCTGGGGTTATGGCGTGGCGCGTTTATCTGTGTCGGGTGGCAGGTAACGCTGTGTGATCCCATATGGCAGGTGACGCTCCGTAGCTCTGAACTGGATTTTCTATAAACACTATTTAACCATTTTAAGACTGACTTACTCGTCTTCAGGGCAGTTGAAGTTAAGCGTGACATAGAAAAACGATGGCCTTATACATAGGCCTTATGTATGCGGACAGGCTGTCGACGTTAAGCTGTAGATGTATTTGTTCGACGACCCAACTTTGATCAGAGCTGTTAACGGTCCAGAGTTCGGACGATTGAAGAAACCAGTAGCAGATTTATCAATGTTCTAAACTCGCCGTCAGTGAATAATGATTTAATTGTTCTAATTCGTTCAAAATATTACAGTTCACAATGACCAGGCTTCTGTTCTGAACTGAATGCAATAACAATCGCATAGACTGTCATATTTCTTATAGGCTTAGTAACTTATACCTTGTGCAACGTACATAGAGCAAAAGTCGACAAAATCGACGCCTTTCACTGTTAAATATTGAAGAATATGACCCCAGTCTATCAAGATCAGGACGAACTGTGTGCTATCTAGTTTTTTTCACTCATCTTAAGAGGGTTAATTGCATTGTGTAGGCCTACTGCGAAGCGATCTCGGCCGCTGCGTCGTCCGTCCGTCCGTCCGTTAAACTCTCCCCGGGGAACAGTTAATACTGGCTGAGAGCTACCATCAATGCTCTGAATGTGCGTCTCAGCTGGTGGTCCCCAGGTCCCAGCCCATGCATGTATCGTCGGGTATATAGCAACAGCTGAGACGAGGCGACGAGAGCGGGTAACGACCTACACGGCTGCAGGGCAGACGTCTTGTGTGGTCCCTAATTTCACGCCGTCTTGTCATGGCAACTGGCCGTCCGGCGCTTGACTTGCTGTCCGCAGGCAGTGTCCTACCAGCTCACTGCTCGTAAAACACACCGCCGGGGCCGCCAATGCCGTCGTCGTCAGCACATTGTCACAGAGATTATATATTGCTTCATTATATACGAGATCTAGGAGCAACAATGAACATTGGCGGCGATAGACCCCAGTTGCTGTCACTGAGACATGTGCCGCATTTCTTTGAAGGTCTATTCTCATCGCAATTCGTCGTATACTGAAAACATACCTGCCATGACTCAGCTACATACGGACTTTCTTTATACACGTTATCATCATCGTTGTGGCTGTTCTCTGGAATCGTCATTCTGTCGTCCGTCAGTTCTTGGGTCCGTCGTGTTGTAGGCCTAACGCCGTATCTCCTGTTGGATTCAGTTTGTGCATGTTGATCCCAGGTCTGACGCGCATCCTTTTCTTTCCGGATTTCGTGTAGAATGTTTTCTTGTTTTCTACCTTTGACTTTGAGTAATCTTAAAAAGACATTCAAGGTCGCAAAGATTCCTGGAATTTTTTTTTATTATTGAACAGTGTTGCGCTGGTAAATGCTGCATACGCTGATGTGAGGTGAGTGTAAATTGGGAAAATGAAATGAACGTTTATTTGTGTTGCAGCCGAAATGCTGGATTACGTCAATACATAAAATGCAATATAGTACATGATTGATCAGGACTAGTTGATAAAAGTAATCGAGAAACTGATTTTAAAGACAAAAATATGTCATAAGCCTAAAAGCCACAAATGAAGAACGATAAAAAAAATTGGCAGATAGAAGTTTATATTCAATACGTTTATCACGTAATTATTGTACGGTAGCGTTTTGATTTAAGGCTGTGTTTATGAATTGTGTAATACACAAACCACATAGTCTTTTTATGTTTTATCGCACGTGCCACATGTTACCACGTGTAAAACATTTTAAACGTTTTGCATATGATTAAAATAAAAGTTATGCGCGAAACATTTGCGATTAAACATTTTTGCGAACTTAGAGAGAGAAGTTGTATTTTGGCAATGTACACACGTTGATCAAGTCGTTGTTGCTGTGTTGCAGGACGAGCGTTTGCCGCCGCTAAGTCAGTTGATGCGTCGGCTGGACCCACACACTCTGACCACGCTGTACCTGGTCGACTGCCGGATCCAGCTGGACGACGAAGCGCTGTCGCCGCTGACGCTACGGACTCTGGTGCTATCGCATACGCACCTGCGCTCGCTTCCGATCTCCGTCTTTAACATGCCGAGCCTCGAAGTGCTGAAAGTCGATCGTAACTGTCTGAGCGAGGTGCCGGCCGACATCGGTCGTCTGTCGGCGTTGCGAACATTCGCGTGTGACTCGCAGCGGCCGCGACTACGCACGCTGCCGGTCGCCGCTCTGTCGCGACTATCGCGTCTCGAGGTACTGACGTTCGGTAACAATCGGGTCGCCGACGTGGCCTGGATCCCGGCCGCGCTGCCGCGTCTGCGCGTCCTGCGCTGCGATCGCAACGGCGTGGCTCGTTTGCCGGCGTCGCTGGGTGACTTGCGTCAGCTGACGACACTCGACGTCGCACACAACCGACTCGAACGCATCCCCGCCCAACTGGCGCCGCTCGTGCGCCGTCTGTACCGCTTTGACTTCTTCAACCTGACGCTGAGGCCGCGCCACGTGCGCCGCAGTCGAGCCCAGCTGCTTGCGCACCTTGACCTCGAGGTCTTCCTCCAGTCGTTGTCCGGCCCCGCGTCGACGTTGACTGCGCCAATCAGCGCCGGCGGCGGCGTTATCCCCGGACCGTCTTCTGCGACCGTGCAGCGGGTAGTACCGAGTCACGTGAGTCGTGACGTCACGCTGGCGCTGGTCGGCGAGACGAATGCCGGGAAGGCTGCTCTGGTGGCGGCGCTGCGTGATGACCACGGCGTCTGTCGTCTGGCCGATGTACCGTCGTCGTCATCGTCGTCATCTAGATCTCATCACGCGCCGCGAACGTTTGAGGTACATCAGTTCGACATGCGTCCGGCAGCCGCTAGCTCTGACGTCAGCTACGGTCCGTGCCATGTCTGTGCACTGGTGCTCGCCAACGACGTGCTCGATACTTTCAGTCAACAGGTAAACACACCAGCCAGCCAACAATGCCGTCAGCTCTGTTCAACACTTTTTATCCAAACGTCTACTGGGTGCTATTTTTAAACAGAAAACCAAAAAATCAACTGTTGCTACGAAGTATGTACTAAATACCGCACTGCTGGAGTGGTTAAGCGAGTACGCAGTAGTACGAGCTTATACCTCTCGAGACAGTGCGGTATCGTACTTAAACCAAATTCAAATGACATAGACGACGACTATACGCCGTCGTTTGCTTTATGACGCACGACTGCGGCCGAAGATTATGAAAACGATACCAGTACTGAGTGCGGTTTAAGAGTAAGCTACGTCAGAACCCAGTGACTACATGGTGTTTCATAAAAAACATTCTTTTTCTTCTTTCGTAATTCCTTTTAGCTACAGCTGCTAAAATTTCGTGTAAATTTATCGCCATTCGACGGAGTTATGAAAAAAAAGAAAAAAAGGAAAAGTGTAAATTTCAGAAGTTTCGCAAGTTTTAAGCAGTTTATAGGTTCTATTGATTTTACAATATTTTTGAAGTGCTTTTGATTTGTTCGCTTATTTTTGCTTGTGTTTTTATTATTTAGGTCTGTGGGCGGCTGTCAGTGTTGTTTCAGTCTTGCCGTTCCCGTTTGTCAATAGTGATCTTTAAATGTCATGTCCTGTGTTAATGAACGAATAAATGATGATGATGATGATGATGTTAAATGCTTTTTATTACAGACCGCACGCGCACTTGGCGTATATAGCATTAGGTTGTTAGTGCACGGTGTGTGGTCTGTTGGATTGGTCGGTTCTAGGTGCAGGTAGATTTGTACATCTTGGTCGTTGATCTGACGGCCCTGGAGCTGCACAATGGCTCTCAGCATCTGTTCGCTCGCCATGTCTCGCGCCTGCAGATGTGGCTGCAAGCGCTCAGTGAAATGGCTGTCGATACACCTGTACTGATCGTCGGCACGCACGCCGAACAGGTATAACCGTTTCTTCGTCTGTTTTGTGTCGCTGAAAAGTTAGCCGTTTTATAGGTGGGCGGGATAGATGGGTAAACGGACGGACGGACAGGCAAAGAGACCCACGGACGAAGAGGCCCGTAATGCAGCCTATTAGGACGGACGCATAGTAAGCTGTTGCAGAAACAGTCTGCAAAGCCTCATATCATTATTTGGAAAGGAAACAAGCAGAACGGTTTTCAGGAAAAGAAAGGTCTCGGAGCGAGAGAAATTCGTAGTGGTTGTTCTGTCTGCAAACAGCGATCGACCGCTGTGTAATGTGTCGTGTTTTTTGACAAACTTTACGTCGCTTAGACTAATCGAGTTTCTTGAAACTTGCCACACGACCTATCTGTTGTCTTCGGGATTGGCCAATTTAATCACAATCGCAGTGGAGTTTTTTGGACAGCGTCTCATGCAGCAGTTCTGAACGGCAGCGCTTAACAGTAATTCAAACTAATTTGCTTCCGAAGTTTCGATCCAGCCCTGCTGTCATGTTAAGTTATTTTCAGGCATTTCGTGACAAAATATTAGTGGCGTGTACTTCAGTAAATCATTGGGCGCGTCTCAGTTATACGTTCTATTGTTCTTGCACTGTTTCAAAAGTACGATTTACACATAAAAATTAAAAACATAAATCCTTGGGGAGTTTGTAGACCCATCTAGTTCCCTTCCCGCTAAATGACGTCCCTGATATCATGTGTCGTAGTCGTACGGCACAAGGCGGACGACCGATACGAGTATTCTACAGCTACTGACGTGAACTTCGTGAAATTGAGATGAGAAGCGTTATTCGTTCGTTGCAGGTTCGTGCGATGTCGTTCAGCGACATCTGGCGAATCCTGGACGACCTGCTGGACCAGGGCCGGTCATCACACTGTCGCCGCTACGCCGAGACACGACATCCGCACTGTCTGCTCTGCTGTCCACGTAGCTTCGCCTCGCGACAGACACTAGGCGGCAAGTCTCGTCCTGCGACCGGTCCGACCGCGGCGCCCGGGTTCGTCGATCTGTCCTGTTCGCACCATCCGCACCACCGGCACGCCGGCATCAGCGGCAACTCGACCTCGGGCAGCGACACGCCACCAACCAACACGCTGCTGATGAACGGACACATCACTGGTAAACTTCAGTTCAGTTCAGTTTTGTTAGCTACAGTTGGGTGTTTTTAGCCCTCGTGGTCATTCGTACAGACTGCTTGTTGATAATTCCCAGTGCAATACTATCTGAAGATTTTTGCCTGCCTCGTAGTTAAACCAAGGCATACTACGGAACAACCTTCCGAGGGATGAAATTAACTTTCGTTCTTTTAGTTGCTATTGTGAATTTTTCTTTAGCGTTAACGAACGGTGAGCATATTTCTGATTTTTGCGGTTTGTATTTCTGCTTTTTTCGTTTTCTTCGTTATCCTGTTATTTAACTGTTGTCAGTTTATTATTATGCTGTAGGCCTACTGCTTTTGTTGACGCCTGAGATTGATTTTAAGGGCAGTTTTAAGATTTAAGAGCAAAAATCACGCTGTTTGTCTGTCCTGCCAACTTGTCACGTTTGTCGCGTTCCACTGCATTACTGTACTGTGCAGCTGGGTTAAATAACGACTGATTGATTGCCAGTAGATGGAACGGTCGAGTTGACAGAACAAGAACACGCGATGCATCGTTGTCAACTTGTGATGAAACTCGCACTTTACATCTCCACGAAATTTCTGTAAATTTTCAAAAAAGCGATGGAGGAGGAAGACTGTATTTTACTGCCTGAAATAACCCATCTTTTTAGCAAACACAAAGACAGACCGCTTCTTACAAATGTCCCACAAGAGAGTAGCAATATCTTCGATTGCGCGCATACAGTTTTACGTACGTTGCCTTTTAGTAAGCAGCAGGGACTATTAATCACGGTATGGTGATTGGTACAGTGGCTACTGTTAGATGAGTTTTTGCTTTTAGTATCGCAAGATTGCGAGAAGGGTCTTGGGTCGATAGCCAACAGCGCATTTGTTTACTGAGTTAGTGCACAAACGTCAAACAATTTCTGTGCTGTCTGAAGCAAGTTTGGTATTGTCAGTATTGACGTATTTTTGCAGTATTTATAGCTAGAGCTGGCCCAATGCAGTGCTTATTGAAAGATTTGTGTTGGTCCATGCATCGGCAATATTTTCATTGAATGTGCAGGAAGTAATTTTGTGTAATGCAAGAATAAAATTCGTACATTGACAAAACTTCAGATGTCTAACGTCTGTTAAACTGAACCAATTAAATGGCAAAGTGAAGTATAAACTATAGGTATTCTATGGAGCCTAATCTCGACAAATACTGATTAACTGACTATTGACGTCGGTGGCATATGGTCGACAGTGGTGAAAGTATTGGTATTGGCAACGAGTGTACAGCAAAACCCTCTCCATACATACTTTTAACTGTTCTCTATTTTTGAGAGCTTCATTTTGGATGTGCCAGCCCGTACAAATTTGTCGGCGTCGTGAGGGAACCAAGTAGTCAACAGCTGCACTGCAAATCGGGAGAATCGCTGGAACATGTTTTCAACTCAACTCAACTAGTTAGCCGTGCTCACATTCGTGTCGAACGTCAGAACATTCAGGACTAAAACATTACCACTTTACAAGTCTACGAGAATCATTCTGTTCACAGAATATACGCAAAGTTAGTGGTGGCTGCAAACTTACTTTATGTTGCAGCTGAAAACGGACAAAATGCAGCAAAAATTGTTTACAAGAATTGTAGTAAAGTATGACAAAGACGCAAGGGCGTCGAAAGCCATATCGGGGCCCAGAGAAAACATTCTCGCGGGGCCCGTCTGAGGAGAATTTTTTTGAATTTAGCTTTTTAAAATGGTGTACTTTATATTTGTGAGCGACGCTCCAAAAACGTCGCGGGGCCCGGGAAAAAACCTTCTCCTCCCCCTTCTCGACGGGCCTGCAAAAAGGGGAGGGGTTGTCCTGTAG
>Ga0056128_1008355_pt1 | contig 13045 bp, 9 predicted proteins | sample WorMetLIZISLAND2_FD_71113 | JGI IMG/M metagenome (GOLD analysis project Ga0056128, IMG submission 71113) | Marine gutless worms symbiont microbial communities from Max Planck institute for Marine Microbiology, Germany - Olavius geniculatus... ...
CCAGTGGGCAGCCGGCGATTGCTTTAAAGGAAGGATAATTTAATGATAATTTATAAACAATATAAATTGCTGTTTGTCAAAACGTCACTGTGACATCATCGGCAGTAACGTGTAACCAGCTTTTAAAAATTAAATAGCATTTTTAGCATGAACATTTTTGAATGCCGAAAAATCGGTAGGCGGTCATGTTAAAAAGTCTATAACTCCGTCATTTTTTAACGGAATCAAACTTTCTTTGGCAGTTAGATGTAAAGGATTTCAGCAAATAAACATGTAAAATTTCAAATTAAAATTCCAAGCGGTCGCTGAGAAAACAACGAAAAACTTTAGGGGGCTACTTTTTTGCCGCACCCTGTATTAACGTCAATATGCCGTGAGTTTAATAGTTTTGGCTGCTACCTTTTTGGTGCGTGACTGATAACGGCAGTGCACTGTTCATTGCTGAACGTAACTACAATTTCTCCAAAACTCGTGATCGGCCGCTAATTATCCGTGAAAATGTTTAGGCCGAGAAAAGATTTGTGTGATTTTGGTATGTCAACATCGTGGTGGTTTTGGTTATAATCTTTAAATTTAAAAGTGAAACGGTATGCAGCACGCAAAACACGATGGTCAAAAAAGTCGGTCGGGTATTCAGCTCGACACATGAAGTCAATTTGTTCATATAAAAGATCTACTAAGGCAAAATTCAGTCGTGCTCAACAGCAGTAGCAGCAGCTGAATTTGGTGAAACGAATAACGAAGACGAGGAGGACGACCTCGGGCTTGAACACGCACGCCAGCCAGCGCGTAATGAGCATTTGCTGCAGCCGACTCGCCGTCTCCACGTCAGCAAATGTTCATCCAAGCGCGCTCTTCGCCCGACCGTCGGTCGACGACGGTGGAATGAGGTTTCTGTGGCGAGCGCCTGCAGATAGAAACGTCGCAGTCCAAGTTAGCCTAGTCCTACACCCACGTGCCGTCGAAACCTGGAAACCGCCAGCTGCATGGACTGGCATCTCGTTATGCCCGGACGTTGCCATGCGACAGCTCTCTAACGTAGCTCGATTAGACAATTTCGGCGGCGCGGCTACGTTACGTCTACGTCATAGTGCCCGCAGCTGTGCCGACGGCGATGAGCGACTGTGCAGTATGTATTGGCCAGACGGCGTGGACTTTCACGTCTCGTTTATTGTCAATCGAACGACAAATTGCGCACGCGTCAGCCGTCACACAACGAACGCAGCTTGTTCGACGTCTGCAGAGCTCAGTGTCGACGTCCGTGCGAGAAGACTGTACGAGTATAGCTTAAAATACAGCGTACCAGAGCGCTTCCCTGCAGCGGCATCCGTTAGACAATTACAATCGATAGCAAACGTCTCGCAACCTGAGCATATAGCCTAAGTACCATAATAACTGTATACACCGGCAGCTTCACGGTTCGAACCACGTTTAAACAATAAAATTTTTTTAATCATGGCTAGAACTTACAACAGTCAGAAAAGATTTGCTGCCGACATATTATGCCAAGTTTACGTTTAAAAAGTAAAGGGTCGGTAACTTGTGACTGTAGTTCTGCGGTAGCCTATGACAATTTCACACGGACGGCGAGTAAACATTTGCTTTAACAAGAATCTTTATTCTATTCGCCGAGTTGTAGAATGTGCACGGACGATATTAGCGCTAACACCTCTCGTTGCCGCTGTGACATTTGAGTTTGAATCGGTTCGTTTAACTTGTCTGTTGCTGTTAGAAAAAAGCCGGACACTGTCCTACGTACACGCTGTTTCCCACAAAGAATAATAAATCATTTTCGTTTTATTGATTGTTTCAATAAAATCTGGTAAGCTAATAAAGTATAGGCCTACAAGACGTGGTCGCAAGCTGCAAGCTTAGGCGACAGCTACGATGCGGACGGGTGAGTGGACAGACGCAGACGCCACAAACACTCTGCCTTAATTTAAGGGTTGCTGTATAGCTTGCAGCTCGCGAGCCAATTTGCAAATTAATGCATGCATTATTTTCACTTCATTTTAGTTTGTTCCTGCACTACCTACGAATCGTATTAAACGTGAAACCTAAAAATTGCAGATTTAACTGTATTACATTTGATATATTTTGATATGAATAGATCGAGAATAAAACGACAAACTATAGGCCTATCTCGCTTGTGTAATGTTACCTGGTGAACTTTCGCAGCAGTGCGTTATAGTACTACGAGCTAGCAGGATATACGACGTTGTTTGTTCGCAGTTTGATTGCAAACGACAAATGGAAACTCGATGCCGCACAGGAAATTAAAGCGACGGGAAAGAAAGACGGCGCAGGTGATGCGTGCGAGCGCAACCTCCGCATCGGTGGATAACCTTTCGTCACAATCTCATATCTATCACGAAGTAAGGTCAAGGTCGGCAGCTTGCTAATAAGTGTAGCAATGAAAGATGTCAGACTGTCGTCATATAGAGTAGGCAGAATTCCGTATTACATCTCGAACAGCGAACTCTGCAGCCGGCCCACGCTGACACGCCATGCTCAGCCACCACGCCATTAGCGCTCGACCGACGCCGGCCACTCCAGCGTCATTTGCAGACTCGGCGGCCTTTTAACTGCGTTTCCGCCCAACCACACGTGCGTGCCATCTCAACGCGAGCGCGTCCATTGTTCGCCGCGCACGACATATAAAGGATCACGAACCGGATCGCATTTCCTTCCATTTTGCGTCCGTCCGTCCGCCTCGCCCGGTCATCCGCCGGGTCTTGGACTAGTCGGGGTTGAGGCCACTCGACGTTGCGTTTGATCGACATCATGCGTCTGCACACTGAACACAGCAGCAGACGCACTGTCCGGTGCAGACACTATAGCTCGTGATAATTGTTCAGCTACTGATGGACTGTGGTAGTGTCCAACTGATGCGTCAAAACCACTTTTCACTACCAACGTGTTCCATTCTTGACCTAATGGCACCTTAAAGCTATTATCTGAAATGACGGACCTATTGGTCGCAAAATGTGAAAAACGACCGACGGCTGGATTAGTGTGATATATACCTATATATAGGATGTTAGCAATTTTTGAAGCAATGACTGTTGTACATGCCCACGTTCGATGCATAAAATATGAAAACGGCATGTCATTTCAAGACTGCTTCCATGCATTATGAATTTATGATCTGTTGACCTTTAGGCTTACCTCTGACCTTTAATTTCTAAAATTAGAGACAGTCAGATGTAGCTTACTCTGTATCACGTCAGAACTTAATCGCGAACAAATAATAATAAACAGGAAATTCGACTGACGTGAAAGACACATATCATGCATAACACCGAGCAAAAATGCTCAAAGACGCGGATATATACGGAGTTCGATGTCAACCAGTGTACGTGTGTGTTATATTGCTTCGCCGAACAGTAGCCTAATCCTGCTCTGTTGCTTTGCGTGCGAGAATCGATGGACAGCAGACCGAGCACAGTGGCAGATAGACGATATTAGCAGGCCCGTCGAGAGCCACAGCGGGGACCGGAAAAACATTCTTGTGGGCCCCAAACATCTTCGTGGGCCCCTTTGGAGAAATTTTTTTTTGAATTTTTCTTTTCAAAATGGTGCACTCTAGTGCACTTTATATTTTGGGGCGACGGCGAAGCCCCCAAACTTAGCTGGGCCCGGGATAGCTTACCCCCTACCCCACCCTCTCGACTGGCTTGGATATTCGTAAGACTCTCGTAAACACGGCGTCCATTATCAGCTGAAATTTTTAAAAACACGATATTCTTTACAATAAAAACGACTACGGAAAAGCAGAAAATAAACGGAAACGGGTTTAACTGAACGTTAAAAACCAATGATGTTGAAAGCACTCCATTTTTTCTCTTATCGTATTCTAATACCATAGGATATATATCCAGGATGTTAGCAATTTTTGAAGCAATGACTGTTGTACATGCCCATGTTTGATGCATAAAATATGAAAACGCATTTGGCATTTAAAAAGAATCGTGCATTAGTGTGTCGACGAACGAGAGCTGTCCAGGCATTAGGCCCTACACGGACGAGAGGCGCGAAGATGTCGGTCGGTGGCGCGGTGTATCTATAGCTGTGACCGCTCGGCGCCTGTGTGTTGATGATGGACTGACAGGGAAAGAGAATTTACTGCGATGCAGTCGACGTCGGGCGGCCGTACGGTGACACAGACGAACGCCTGCCGGTCGGTCAATCCCTCGATACATCATCTGGCAGTGCAGCCTCTGCAGCCGTGGAGAGATAATGCAGCGTCCGAGTCGATTCACTTGACGGTCGAGCCTCATCTGTCCTCGAAGCTTTGCCGCTGCAGTCAAAGCGCTCGTCGCCGTCGTCGTCGTTGGTGGTCGTGTGCATTAGACTGCAGTCCGGGCGGACGTCTGTCAGTCACAATGTTGGCGTTGAGCACGTTCACGACTAACGTGCTGTTGTCTCGACTCTCGACCACACTGCAGCGCTGCAGCTGCATTAAAGCGCTTTGTCACAGTCGCTGCCAGCCCCAACTGATGCGCAATGCACAGCAGCAGCACCAACAGTCAATTTAACACTCGCCGATCATCGATCGTTCTGTCGTCTTCCAGTTGTATATATAAGCCGACTCGTGATGCGAGTTTTTCGTGATGCCAGACGAAATAAAAACTTGTCAAATACTGATGTTAAAAACCAAATGTTTGTTTTTTCGTCTGGCGTCATCAGTCGTTCAAACATTTCCAATACCTCCATGGTAGTTTGTTATTGTTTTTATCGAACCTCTTGAGGATAATCGTCGAGGCAATCGCCTCTTCGTTCTCTGATCGCTTGTAAGATAACACAAAATTGACATAAACCTAACTAATTGTTAAGATTTCAATGTCATATTCTGGGCCAGAAAGTAAGAGTTTCAGTACAATGAATTTTGAATTTTAGCTATTGTCCCCAGGTTCCCCAAACCCTCTCTACTGCAATCTCGTTTTTTTTCAAATCCTGCAGGCGTTGGCGTAGAACGCTCATGTACGGGCATATAGTTTTTTGATCGGGAAAAAGTTTGTTTAATTTTACATAGCGTAGTGACTGTGAGTATTAATAACATATTTTTGAACTATGAAAGCCGGCTAAAATTTATGTCGAACTTGGCAGTAATGCGACAAGGATGAAAGCTTTAAGTTTAGCTTGACGGCATGTGCAAGTGCAATGCATATTCGCTAACAATAACTTGGTTGGAATTAGTATTTTTCGGTGAAAAGAACTGCTTTTGCACTATTCTCCTGTCTCAGATTCCCAACGTGGTTTGCGTGCAAACCGTTTGGAAAAATAAAATTGAAATCTTCTAGTATTATTTTGTTGACATCTTTTTTTCGTCATCAACATGATCATCATCACTGTCGCCATCAGTACGCCAATCACAACCGCGGGCATTATGCTGCACATACAGTGGGCGGATGGACGCTGAGAGGTCAGTGCAGTGAGCGTAATAACGGAAACGATCGGTCACATGAACGACGGCTATGATGACGACGACTGACCGTCCACAGCTGAAAACCTAATCTCGCGCCACGTGCACACGCCGTACATGTCCGTGCAACGTGCCAGTCCGTCGCCAGCCAAACACGCCATCCAGCCATACGCCTCAAACGCTAATCTCCGTCGGATAAATTGGATTTCGGCCGGCCAATTTACGTTCGGTCCTTGGTCCAGCAAGCCGTGCCGCCGCTGGAAATCCGGCGTCAGTCTGTCATATCGACCGATGTAGTGCCGACCGACCAACGCCCGCTGACAGCCAGTTCTGTCTGCCAGTCGCTCGCTTGGTGACGAAAATAAAATACATATTCAATTACTGGTGGAGTCGCTGCCAGTCGCAGATACGGCAAAGCGCGTGGGTGGCTGCAGGCAGGCTGAGTGGTACATGGGAGGCTTTCTCTGTGTGTCTGTCTGTATGTCCATCCTCCTCGCAGCGGCGCCTCACTCGGCTGGAGCGCGACAGCGTCCAGTCCAGTGCTAGATAACACTGCTGCATTCAGTAGCAATGACGTCATATCCATCGGTTGCAGCAGCAGCAGCAATGTTATTTGGTCTGCACAGACTGTGAGCAGCGAGTGTGTTCACACTCCATGTGGCGTGATTGATTTGTACGGATTAACATAGAATGCACTATTTTGTCAACTACTGTGATACTGTACAACAACCGGTTGGCCACGTCCGTAGTAAATATCGGTTATAAACACGTATTTGAACATGTTAGGCTAGTAGCAAACATGGATAAATTTGATAATGTCGACCAATAGGCTTATGTGGGCTAAGGCTTCAGATCAGTTCATCTTTGGCATCAAAAATGAGTAACTTTTCTATCACAATTTACCTTATGGTTGCGTGATCTTTTGAAGACTCCGACTGATGCAAAGCTATCCCATACGATGTATTTCTGTGTCTTAAATCTGTCAATAGCGATGATGGTTGACCACACAAAAATTTAACCAAGGCTAAAACTCTTTTAATGTGCTGCAGTGCATATAGTTATAATAATCATGGGTTACCTAATGCAGCTTAGAAGATTTGACATGCCCTGCGAGCTACGCCCGACGCTGACATTATTATGATAGGTTTATTGGGCGTATTTAACACGAAATAGGCCTTAAACGCTAGCCGAGAATGATAAGTTTTTCAGCGTACACTCGACAACCAAGAACGAAAGGTTGTCGCCAACAAACGTAAAAATGGTAGATGTGTCCTTGTGCACAAAAAGAAACGAAAGTTATTTGGTAATAAGCGAAATCGTTGATCGATTATAAATAAGCAATAATGTTTTGGCTAAGGTTTGGATGCAATATCTCCTCAACAAGTTAAGCTGCCAAATGGCGTCTAAATCAGTCGAACACTTTAAACAGGACGCACGATTATGACACGCAGAAAAACGACAGACAGACAGACCACGCTAAGGAGAAGTGTGTAGACTGTAGCTATAGTCGGAATCGCTTGTGATATAGCGGCAGCGATTCCGTTTAAAAACCAAAAGTTCACTGGCGAAAATTGTACTGAGATAAAAAAAAAACAAGGGCTCCAGTCGCTTAATTGTGGTTCGAGCACATCTCTTCACTAGGACGGACGGCCATTTATTACCGGTCGCTTTCGTGCCGCGTTTTATCCGCGACGTCTGCTAACGAATGTTGTTGAACGTCGCGACGGGCGTTGCGCAATACGCTCACGTGATTAAGGAACTCGATCTAAGCCGAGCGACGAAGACGTACAAACATGGAAGCGCCATCACGCGGAACGGAGCGTCGTCGCACGAGGGAAATTATCGGACGGACTTACTGTAGGAGCGCGGCAGTGAAAGCCGGAGACGTTGATTAAGGCAACGGCAGCTGATTGCATTTTGGTGATCGAATGTGTTGCCTTCGAGGTGATCGGCGACAGGCGCAAATGTGATGAACTACTCAACAGGAAAGAGAGTGCCCGGCCGGCACGAAAAAGAAAGAAATGCAGAATAAATGTCTCTTTGAAGCGTGGCATCGGGGCACTGTCACGATTCATACAGACAACTGATGTGCTGTGTGTCTTCTTAAGTTTTGACCTCGCTGCAGCTTTTGACATCGTTGATTACACCATCTTACTTACTCATCTTTCATCTTGTTTTGGTACCATCGAGTATGCTCTGCTCTTTAGTTGTTAAAATGCTACTTTTTCACAATTTTTGCAGTAAAAGTCGAACATAACTATTAAACCTATTCCATTTTTCTTCGTAGTGTGGTGTTCCCGAATGCTGTGATCTTGGTCTGCATGCCGGTTGCTTTTCGAAATGTTCTGTCAGTTTTACTCTGTCTGCAAAACATTGCCTTAATTTTTATGACACACAATTTTCTTTCTTTTAACACGTGTAATTTTGATTTTAGCATAACTCGCAAAATGCTTTTGAACGTATTTACAGGCTAGGCCAAAAAATGGAACCATTTTTGTACGTCTTATAACTTTATCAAATATTAACCGATTTTCAAAATTCTTTCACTCTCCGAATCAGAAGACAATGTGCAATAAAGCTATTACTATAGATCCCACCACACCCAAAGTTTGTCACTACACTACTTTGTGAAATATCAGTGTCTTAATAATAGCAATTAAAAACAAGACGACTTTTGTAACGACACATTTTAAAAATTAACAACAACAACGTGTTTGTTATCTCAGTTATTGGATAAAAATCACGTCTCACAGTTTTCACATCAAATGTTCATCGTTCACCTTGCTGCTGGACGACGCATCCAAGACGGCGACGCCACTGACCAGTGTTGAATTAACCAAACGCTGCGGCAGTTTGCCCCACTCAGTGATGATCGTCTGCTTCAGCTGGTTGATTGTCGTGAATCGTCAACATTGATAGGCCATCTGTTGAAGGGCATCCTGAACAGCATAATTGACCGGATTTAAGTCCGGGTTGTTTGGGGGGCCACATGCCAGGCTTGGTCATTCATTTGGGGGACCTTAGATCAAAGTTGAGGGGTGTGAGTTCTAGAGGTAGGGTCTGGGGGTCCGGAGGCTGTACTCCCAGTGGAGTTCAAGGGCAGAGCCCCTGGTTAGAGGGTCAGGGGCAAAGCCCCCTGAAGCTGAAATACTTTTGGCTTTTGGACATTCAATGAAAACCGCAAATTTGCTATGTTATCTAAAATTTGAAAAGTTAAAAAATCACATTTTGCGGTTGTTTTTGCCAAAAAAAGTTTAATAGGCCCCCGGTTAGTTACAGTTTACTGTGAATTAATGAAAAGTAATAAAAGCAATAAGCAGAAATAACATAGGTTTTAAAAAATACATTTAGTATTTTTTTGTTGGGGGTGTCAAGATTTTAATGGGGGTGTACACCCTTCCACGGGTAGCTGGATAATTTCCCGTCACTCACGCTATTCGGTGTAATCTTGAATGCCGTCCGTTAGGCCTACTCACTCCATTATAGTTGCCCAAATTGTCAACCAAATCAAATGGCATCGACTTATTCAAAATTCTCAGTTGAGTTGTTAAAAACCTCTAAATCTCAGTTCTATTATTCTCACATCTTCACACTGCCTCAACATAAATACACGCGCGCATAGTTCTTACTACTAGGTCAACGTAGGCCTAGCTTTATAACACAATTTCTGTTAAATCCAATCCCGTGTAGAACTTTCGAGCCACATAATTGTTTTTTCTTAGCGTGTTGCAAATAACATCCATCTAAGATTTTAACAAAGTGTCACTGGCAAGTGTGTCGGAGCTATTACGTTTGCGTCCAGTGCTTCAATTGACAATAATTGACAAAGTCACAAACTGGATTCACCATCCGGCAATGGACGAACGTAAGAATGAGGATGCGTCGCTGCTTTCAATCGTAGTGAGCTGACCGGTACGCTAGTAGTAGCATGAACCTACAGTGTACGAGGGCCATCCCAAAAGTTTCCGGCCTCGACATATTAAACAACATTTTCCACAATCTATACATCAGTGAAACGTACATCCTTAACGAACTCTAATGAGTCGGTTGCGGATATGACGTCATTGTAATTTATGACGTCAGAAAGCATTAAATAGAACCGATTTCCAGCGTCAACGAAAGAGGTTTGAGTCATTCATCATCACGGATAGCGGACACCGTCGCTATCAGATTTCAGATTTCAAAACAGATAATAGTCACCAGGGGTAAGGTCGTTGCTGTATGCAGAGTGATCTTAGTGTAGAAAGTCATAGTCATGCCAGCTGGATAACTGTAGACTTTGGACTGGACTGATGTGCTGAAATTTGGGGAAATTGCGCAGGGCTTGCTCCCGGGCCCCTCCCAGTCCCCTGCCCATCAAAAGCCCATGTAACTAGTCACAAATTCTGACTGGCCTTTCATTAACACAACTGATATAATTATCAGTTGAATTTTTTAATAATTTTTTTTTGATACCAGCAGATATTGGCATTGCGTCATATTTTGAGAAATTCACAAACGTATTTGTTAGGGCTTTCACAAAATTAGATGTCACGGGGCTTCACTTTGGTAAACCTAGCTTCAGACTGGAAAATTTCCATGCAACAGTGAGTCTGATTCTATGCTGTTTGCGTTAGCGCTCCAAATCGTTTCGGTTCAGAGCTATATGACGCCATAAATTACAACGACGTCATATCCGCAACCGACTCATTAGAGTTCGCAAAGAATGTACATTTCACTCGTGTACAGATTGTAAAAAATACTGTTGTCTAATATGCAGAAACCGAAAACTTTTGGGATGACCCTGGTACAGGCTGTTTATTAGACAACCCACTAAAGGAACTATGTCGGCTCTGGAAAACTCATATTCCGAGACTGAGACACGTGATCATAGCTGACAGATCGAGAAGAATGGTAATGCGGTCTGGAGAAAGTCACGACTCGCGACGTAAAGCCCGCTCCTCCTCTCGCGTCAAAATTCATTAGTAACCGGGTCGGCAAAGTCGCGTCGTCAGCAGCAGTATCAGCAAGAAAAGCGCTGTGATGGAGTGGCTGTCGAGAGACGTCGGCTAAAAACGCTCGATACAGCAGCAGCAGCAGCAGCAGCATCATGCAGCTACTGCTATTCGGCATTGAGCGATGCAAAGGACGACGCATGACTGAGCGACGGACAGACGAACGGACGCATCTCACAAGCCGGCCGGACGCTAAGACGACGACGACGACCGGAGCAGGCCTGGCCGGGCAATAAGTCAGCGGTGTCGGCTAATAATGAGCGCCGAGCGGGCGGGCACCGACCAGCCAGCTCTGATTAACGACATCCTTCGTCGGCGACTACAAGCTATGTCCGTCCGTCAGTCCATCCGTCGGTCGTGTTCAAAGACAGTCAGCCGGCCAGGCCGACCGAGCAGTCCATATACATCGGGCGCAGTTGCACAGTCAGCATACTGATCAACCACCGAACGCCGCATTGCTTCGCCATTTTACTGAGCACGTCGAACCGCAGACTGACACGGACGCAAGATCTATGTAATGACGGACTGTCTCGACTTACTTGACATACGTCGCTCGCTACTTCCTTCCTCTCATACGCACAGCACGTCTTGTCCGCAGCAATCTGTACACGTTGAATAATTCCCGCCGCTGAACTCACGCGCGGGTTTACGAAACAGTAAAAAAACTGGACCAGACTGCTAATTGCTTACATGCTATCAACCGAAAATCTGCGCCAACCATGCCCAATGTTTGGTCTAGGAATGCTGTTTTCGTACGTCAATTATGTCACCGTCATCTGTGCATTTTGTCGACCAATACTTTTAAGGTAATTGCTTCCTAGATTTAACTTATTCACTGACTCGTAGATTCATTTGTTCCATAATGATGATCCATAAAAATAGTAGATTATCATTTCACCAGAAATGTTAGTTGGCTTGAGATAACTTTACCAACTCCCATCTCGGCGGCGTCGCCGGTTACAAGTTGCACGGGGTAAACAGTTGCATTTTTTCGACAGACACCTGCAGATTTCTGACAGAAGAGATTACTGGTGCTCAAAAGTTCAATTTTGCCCCTAGATTCCCTAGAATTTTGGCCCCAAATTCAGTATCACTGAAAAACTAGAAAAGCAGTCAGAGACCGCAGACCTCCGCCAACGCCATGTTGTTCGCCAGGTAACATTGCCATATTCGGTTTGGCAGCGGTTTCCCTTATGCCCCATTTAAAGCAATGTTAACGGAAATTTCAAAGTTTCCGGATCATCCCCAAAATTGAATCACTTGTAGTTTTCGCCCTTCCCGACATTCCCTGAAAATTTCAAAAAGATCCTTCAATAACTTTTTGAGTTATCTTGCTGACACACAGACAAACAAACTCTGGCAAAACATAACCTCCTTGGCGGAGGTAAAAATTTATGACAAAAAAATTTCCCGCACGTCAAAACTGAGTGTGCCGCCTACCACAATGCCACTGCACATCCATATAGATCTGATACCAGCACTGTCTGCTTCCTTTTCCTATAGATCAACGTGCACCACACAACTACCTGATGGTCCTGATGCATTTATTGCATTCTATGCATGTTTTCCACATTTCTTTGCAATGACAACAGCACTCTGCCGATGCAAGCTCGGTTGTCGCACTGATCTGGCTTGCGTTGGTGCAAAAATGACGTTTGCGATTTGCATTAAAAAGTGTGTGCACTACTATCTTAACTACCGTAGCATTATCTGACAACATGATACAGACAAATTACATTATGTACAAAGACTGTTGAGAGAGTTGCAACAAATAACAGTACAGTAATGTCAAGCCCAAAGAAATGCCAAAACTGGTCTCGCTAACTGGACAATACACAGCAACTTGGGTACTTTGATGCGAAAAATAGAAAATTCCAAACCAACTTACAATGTTCTGTGAGAGACCTAAACTCATCATAAGAAATAATTATGGCATTTTTTAATAACAAATGTAATCTGTTTATGGTGTGAAATGTAGGACACAAATCTGAATGAAATAACACATATGCTCAGATATATACTTACAAATACACCACCCAACTTTAGAAATGATCCTACACTGTACATTACATAGATACAACAAGGACCATGCATCATAAATAATTTATAGAACTGTCTTTATCCGAGTAATTTAGACTACACAGACACAAGATGTAAGTTTTTAAGCGGTGTCAGTTAATTGTTAAGATGAGCAGAATAACTGGTCAACAATTAACAACAGTGCACTGTTATAGTAACCAAAACGAAACATTTAGTTCTGCTACAGTTCCACAGAAATACTTTATTCATCAGCAACTACAGACGAAGATGACTTCTTTCCTGCAGATCTCGAGCCAGTGGTGACCTACGTACAGCAGAAACACAGATTTTTGCAAAAAAATAATATGATCAGTGGTTCATCCCCACCACACAGTGTCAATACCTACTGGGTGTCCCATAGAAAGTGATCATCCGAAGTATTTCATCAGTACTTCTGTAATTACTAGTAATTATAACACCGTGGCTTGGTAGTCTAACGGTAACGTGTCGGACTTGTAATCCTGAGGTAACTCAGAGGCGCAGGTTCGACTCCGCACCGTGACACTGCCGGGTAAAGACCTTAGGCAAGTTGTTCACACACATGTGC
>Ga0056128_1008357_pt1 | contig 13044 bp, 7 predicted proteins | sample WorMetLIZISLAND2_FD_71113 | JGI IMG/M metagenome (GOLD analysis project Ga0056128, IMG submission 71113) | Marine gutless worms symbiont microbial communities from Max Planck institute for Marine Microbiology, Germany - Olavius geniculatus... ...
TGATGTGTCCAACTGCTAGGATAATAAATGGTTCTTTACTCGCCTACGTATACATAAGTATATTATGCTTAGTTTACGTGTTGCCATTTAAAATCCATTAATCAACCAAAGTCTATTGCAAGCACACGTCCTATGTCTCATCAGAAAACTACTGTAACACAGCAAAAATAAAACAAATTTGACATTTTAGCTGTTTCACGTTTAATCAAAGGTACAATTTACAGAGAAAAAGCTGAAATCATAAATCCTTGGGGGTCCGTAGACCCCCAGACCCCCTAAATGGCGCCACTGAGTTAGAATATTGTTAAGCTTACTAACAGTGACTATGAAGGTGCGAATGACAGCACAGTACCGGTAAACACCAGGAATATTGACCAAAACCTAAATATACAGCAAGTACTAATTTACCGGCTAAAGCCTCCCACTGGCTTGGCGATAATGCGTCTATAGTCAACACCTCATACAATTAACCAAGCTTATTATTAACCAAAATTATTACTTTACTCGATTCAAACTTCCCAGATTATGTACAAAGAATATGTAAAATTACTATTATTGTAACGTACTAATTACGTAGCGTAACGTACCGCAGTTATTAGTTGGTACTTGGTAATAGTTACGTTACGTTAGATCTGTGGTGGTTAGTTAATACGTCATCACTGACGTCAACCGAGTGATGTAATAAGTAAACAAATAATGCTCATGAATGTTGTGTTTATAACAACTGTGCTTTTTTACAACAAAGACCGTAAATAAAACGTCAACGTTTACAGTAGCCTGTCAATATAATATAAACGCATGTGCAGTCACGAACTCACGATCGTGCAAAGTCGCAGGTATTCTGTAAGTTGCTTTCTTTTGGTTAATCTTATATCGTAAGGTGCCAGAGGTAGGGTGGGCATCTTGTAGAAAATACTTAGGGACAGTAGAAAATCACGGCAAAAATAGCAAAAAAACACGGCAAACTTATGTGAAAATGGCAAAAATCACGGCAAAATCACGGCATCAAATTACGGGCTCAAAAACCATTATAAAGTCTATAAAACTCAGCATATATCATTGACGACTATCATTACATGAAGTGCAAAGTGTTCATTTGTGAAATTTTGTCGCCGCGGAGCATTAAAGTAGCCCCCTACAAATCTACGACGACGTCACGGTCACATAGGCGTATAGGCTATATTGAGCCAGTAACAAAGCATACGGACTTTGGTACCAGTAGCCAAATTAAATATTTTTGTGTTAAAATCAGACCATTTTGTTGATTAAAAACGAAAAATTATTGCAGAAACGTAAAAAAACGGTAAAATCACGGCATTTTGGCTAAAACACGGCAAAACACAGCATTTTGGCAAAAATCATGGCATTTGCTGAAAATCACGGCTTCCGTGATTTCCTTGTTTCCGTGATTTTCATTGTCTCTAAAAATACTACTTGCAACCTGAACTGCGAGAATATGGACGATCTGTGACAAGAAGCCCAGCTATCGCTAGGAAAAGCCGCCCGTATACCGCTTACGTCCGAAGCCCAGCCGCCGATTTCCAGACACGGAGAGAAAGTGAATTGTCAAAGGTGGGACAGTTCCATGCACGCTATGTTAACGTAACGCTGTCTCGAAAGCTACAATGAATGCTAGTATAACAGACATCGCACGAGGTTATTTCGCCAAGCGATATAAATATAGCTACTGTTCTATGCACGTGGTCATCTCACCAGGTTGTGTAAACAGCTACATAGTTAACGAACAAGAAAAATATCGGATGCAGGTTTTACAAATATTTCTCACAATAAAAACGCCTTGCTCGAGAAGACACGCTACAACATACATACCCTGTTGCATCCTACTGACTTCAAGGTCATTTGAGGTAAATGATTTTCATGTCATTTGAAAGCCAATATGCGACTTTTTATTAGTGATCAATAGCAACTTAGGCCCTATCTCGCACCGTCTAGCCCCAATAGCACGTAACGGACTTTAAGGTTATCTAAGGTCAATGATTTTCATTTAATCTGTCAGGGCATATGCCACTTCCCATTAGTGATTAATAGTAACTTGGGCCGTATCTATCACCGTCTGTCATATACGGCCACTTATAGCTTTAAACATTCCATTCAAAGTTGCGGTCAAACCGCTGCAGATGGACACAATAGTTCACTATTGGCAGCCTATAGGAAGTCGCCACCGCTTTATCCGCTGGTACCATGGGCGACCCTCTACGACTTACCGTTCACCCACAATACCGCATGATTGGCTTACCATAGTGTGTTATTACCGTCAAGGTCATCCAAGATCAATTATTTATTCGTTATTTGAAAGGAAGTATGCGACTTCTTGCTAGTTATCAATAGCAATCTAGGCCCTTTCTTGCACCATTTAGCCACAATACATCCGTGACGGACGGACAGATACAGACGGGCAGACGACAACTCATGCCAATAGCTCGACTTTTACTAAAGTACTGTAGGCAAAAAAACGTTTGCGAGCAGAGCAGACTTAATTTAAACCTCTCCATTCACGCAAGCATCGACATCGTGAAGTTGCGATTTCCGTACAGACGTTGCAAATATGCGACTACGACAATGGCAAAGATGGCACATAGGAGGCACGTGCTCCTGCACTCTCTTTTAGCTTACTCAGTTACTCAAAATAGTGTTGATGTGCACTAAAACACTTCACTTTCACACACAAAAATCGGAATTTTTTCTGGGGAGCTGTGCCCTTTCCCCAAGCCCACTCGCCGGTGGGGATAGGACACCCTTGCACCATACCCTTGTCCCCTTGCATCCAGATCTTGGCTGTGCTACTGGATTACACAGAGGAGATATGGGCGACCAAAATTTCAACTTTGTTACCTAAATTCTCCAAAATGGGGGATGTTCAATTTCAAATTTAGCATTTTTGGAAAACAGTAGCCCTATTAGCCTATCTAACAAGAAGAAAATTATCCGACAGGTTAAAATTTTGGTGAAGGGGATTGCATTTTTCATTTGACATGCTAGGCCTATACTTTAGGTCCATTAAGCTTAGGCCTGCAATCTGCTCAGGTATCTAGGCCATTTTGTGGCAAAAATAGACCTACTTCTTATTAATTCCTCTTAGCATGTTGTAGGCCTATCCGCCTATGAAACGTAGGCCCCTGTGCAATTAGGCATATGCTAGTGAAACTGAAACATATATTATAGGCCTTTGTGTAGTCGTACAGTATATACATCACCGTCGTTGCATTCTGTATAGAGCTTCTTGTTCCCTGTTTCCATTTTGTGCTGCTGTGCATGAATGCTGTGGTATTGCAGAAGATGATCTGAATGTATAAATGGCCGCGCATGCCGACACCGGCCGGTGAACATGATGCATCTGTTAGATGTCCGTGTTCGTCCATGCGCGTACGTCAAGGAGGTAATAGAGGGATCGTGGAAAAACCTACAAGATGGCGCTGAGAAAGGATTCGGGCGCACTGTGTACGGTTTCAAGGTATAGCAGTCAACGCAATTTTGACGACCCCTAAAGTTAAATTTGAATAAAATACATATTTGCTGGGTCTTCTGGACTTTTCAGTTTGTTAATTTACCCTATATAGGCCTACCGGTCACTGTAATAATTTGAAATCTGAAAAATTAAGGCCTATTCGTAATTATAACATTTTAAAAAACGACAAAACTTATTCAAACTCTTTCATGTCATTCCGTATTTTTGCATCGGTTTTGTTTGTTGGTTGATGTTATTGTATATAGGTGCCTATAGACCTAGAGCAGGATTATGGAAAATGCTGGAAATGATTTGCTTAGAATTCTTTCGGAAAGGGCGCGCCTTGGGGCAAAACACTTAATCAGATCCAGTAATTTTTCACTTTGTTCAAGATTGCGATGTATATGTTTTTTCAGTGCAATTCAGTTTTTTTCAGACTTTCGTCTGCCGAGACAAAGTATTGTCACAGTGTTACTCACTGCAGTGGTTCATATCAGTTGTGTTATATGGTTAACGGAGGTTTGTTCTGTCCGAGTGCTATCTGCTTTTTGCAAGAACGTAGGCCTAATAATAAATTTAAACTGGATAACTGGACATACTGTTGTAGGTGATTGGTGAAAATCGGCTAATATCGAGTAAGTACATTTAGATTCTAGACAGCTTCTACAGAGTGTACAGCATAATGAGAATATCGACGCTGCAATGCAGTCAGAACTTCATGTATACTCAAGAAGATATTTTGCATTATGTATAAAGTATTTTATACTTTCACATTTCACATTTATATAAATCACATTTGTTTAGTAATTTTATTAATTTATTATAATCAGGGGCTTAACTAATAATCAAAAAGGCATAAGTCAAACTGTGAGTAAAAATCTTTAAGAAACGGGATACACTTTAGTGCGTTGCTTTTAAGTATAGGCTAGAGCCAATGACTGACCATTAGAGACACAAGAAAATGTCAAAACTCTGAAGCTGATTGTCATCTCATCTGAATGGGCGTATGCGATTTTCTATTAGTGATCAGTAGGAACCTTGGCGGCTGGCCCCAACTCTTGCCGTTTAGCCACAATAGCGTGTTCTGACCTTCGAGGTCATCCATGGTCAATAATTTTCAATGTTATTTGAAAGCCAATGTGCGACTAGTGATCAATAGCAACAAAAGCCCTGTCTCGCACCGTTTAGACACAATACATTCGTGACGGACGGACAGACGGACGACAGCCGTGTCGCAGACGTTTACCGCATAGCTGTAGCGCGTCAAAAATGTGCATGCAGTAATTGACGGCGGTATAGAGTCCGCCTTGCAGGCGCTGAATACTGCGTATGGCGACCAGACCGAGATCTGCTGCACGCCTCTGCGCTCGTTCGAGAACTTTGCCACTCAAGTTCTCGACGCTGATCCCGATCTGGCGACGATGCCGTTCAAACGCATTGCCAGCGACGGCGACGACAACCTGTTCTGGCTGACGTTCAACATCAGCTATCGCGGTTCGTGAAGTACATTATTTTGACGGTGCTTTCCTATTACTTGAATAAATATTTTTTCTGTCCTCCTAGACGCCGCCGACTCATGAAAATATGACTCAGTGAAAGGCTGTTTACGGGAAACCCGTCGGAGCGTCACCTGCCGTATGGGATCACGCAGTGTTAACTGCCACCCGACACAGGTGAACGCGCCCTGCCTTAACCCCAGCCATATAGGATGGTACTCGATTTACTTACCCCGGGGGATAGAAGGCTGAGTTGATTTAGTTGGTTGTATGCAAGTTTTAGACCTAGATGGTTTACTTGTCCGGACAGCCACCCATCCAAGTAGTAACCACTTGATAGCGATCCGACCGGGAATCGAACACACAACCTCGCGATCGCAAGTCCGACACCTGCGTATAGGCTGCATTGCGTCTACTAAAACCAGTTTATAGGTCTAAAAAAATTGTGCTCTCGGTTGTAGTTTGTCCTTAACGTAACCCTGCGTCCGTGAACTTTTGATTGGACCCTCAAAAATATTTTAGCAGTTTGTAGTTTGTTTTCGGAGTTTTACTGAAAAGAATTGTTTGCATTTAGTCTGTTATGCTGCAGTATCTCTACTTTTATTTTCATGAGTACTATTTGTACATGCCAACTTGCATTTATGAGTTATTGTGTAGGCCCTAGGCTAATATTAGGCTTTACATGTCATGTCGTGATATAAAGATTAAAAGTTAGATAAACTTTTTCCGCTTCCATCTCTACGTAATTGTCGGCTGTACTGCAAGCACACGAATTTTTGACGCGCAACAGCTATGCTGAAGGCGTCTATGGCACGGGTTGTCGTCTGTCTGTCCGTCGTCTGTAACGGATGTAATCTAACTAAATGGTAGGTTTTAGAGGAAATTTTTAATTAGCCCTGTCTTTAAACCTAGGCAGGCAAAATTTCAGCGATCTATTGCAAAAGAAACATTTTCAAATTTAGGGTTGAATGGAAAGGGATAGGAACACTGTGAGTTTTCAGTGGAAAACTGGCTATATAGGACATTTTGTGACATTTTATGAGACACTTATATAATATTGTATTGAGTGCGTATTAACGTATTCTAGCCTTTTGGCTTCAACACTAATAAAATTCCATTCATTCATTCATTTATTCATCTCAGTAACGGTGACAGATAGGGCCAAGGTTACTAGTCACTAATAGGAAGTGGCATATTGGATTTCAAGTGACATGAAAATTACTGATCTTTTATGACCTTAAAGGGCAGTACGCGCTATTGTGGCTAAACAGTGCGAAATAGGGCATACATGTAGGTTGCTATTAATCACTAATAGGAAATTGCATACGGCCTTTCAGATGAGATGAAAATCATCGACCTTGGATGATCTTGAAGGTCAATACTGCAACAGGAACTGTGTAGGTGGTAGCGCGTCTTCCCTAGCGACAGCTGGGTTTTTTTGTTTAGACATTAGCTTCTGCACGTGCAGGTCGGACGGCGGTTGACCTGCTGAAGCTTTGGCTGCAGGAAGCGAGTTCTATGTTCACACTGCGTAGCAAGGGAGACATGCGGATTGACATGTTCAAAGTCGTCGGAGAAAGACAGGTACGCTGCGTCCAGTCATCAGCGTTAATTCAGGGTCTCATTAAGGTTTAGAATGATGGGCCCTAGGCTTAATTATGTCGTGGGGCCCCCTTACATATAGGCCACAGAACAAATTACTAAAAAACCTTCTAAGCATTCTAAGAACGTAACCGCTTAAATTCAGCTAGGTGGTCTGGGGGAGCGCTGTGAGCTCCCCAGCGGGGTCTGAACTCCGAAATCGAATTTGGTGCATTTTCGCCTTAAAATGTGATATATGGTGGCAACAATTATTTTCCTGAGAATCAACTCATCGCATTTAGTGCAGCTTAGCACGGGGCCCCTGCAAGCGCGAGGTCCTAGCGCCTATAGCCATGGCCTCGTTGGCCTATGCGCTAATCCGGCCCTCGTTTAGGCTACTGCTGTTTAATTGCCAACAACAATTTTTTGGCCCATAAGATATGTAGCCTACGAGTATGTTTCAAGTTTGATGAAAAAAACATTAGGCCTATATGCATATGCGTGTATACAAATTTGTACCGGTAGCACATTGATACGAAGCACAAGTGGCAATGGACAAACATAGATCTATCGAGTCGAGTCGAATGAATCCCGAGTCAAATAGTGTGTTAGCCAATTATATATTTACGAGATTCACTTAGCTGTCAGCCTTTAGTTTTTTTACTCTCGGTCACTTTGTTTGCAGTTCTACCATCATTCCTCTGCTTTTGGCATGGTTTGTTTAAATGTTGACGCTTTAAAAAGTAAAAGGTAAAGGTGGTGAATAGGAAACCCATCACAGAACTACGGAACATCACCTGCCATATGAGATCACACTGTTACATGCCACCCGACACAGCCACACAGGTGAACGCGCCCCGCCTTAACCTCAGCCAAACCGGCCGGTACTCGATTTACTTACCCCTGAGGGATGGAAGGCTGAGTTGACCTAGGCGGCTAGTTATATACCTGGATAGTTTACGGCGACAGTCACCCATCCAAGTAGTAACCAGGAGTTGAACCCACAACCTGTCGATCGTAAGTTTGACACCTATACCGTTACATCACCAAGCCACCGTTAGCATTTAGTTAGCACAGTGATTTTTAACCGGGGTTCCGCGGAACCAAAGGATTCCGCGAGCATCTGCTAAGGGTTCCGCGGCTGGTCAATAAAAAAAATATAAAATAACCTAGCGTGCGAAATTACGTCAGAGCGCTTCTAGCCGTCTGCTTTTGCATACAGTGTTGAATATTTTTCTTGTTGCTAACAATATTAGAATATTTGCATTGAACAAGAAACACTAACGTAATAGTGCTAGTGTTAATAAATTGTGTGTCCATTTATTGAAAGACTTTCATTTCTTGGAAAATTCAGCTTGAAAATATTAAAAGCTTTGCCCATCAGCGCATCTGACTGGGGGGTCCAGACTCCCGAACTGTCTGTGGACGTAAAAAAACTAAAAAAAATCCAATAACAATTTTTGCGGTGTTGGCGATCGCCTCGTAAGGTGTTTTTGGTTACGGGTGAAATAAAATTGCTAAATAATATTACACTAATACGGTCAAATTAAACAAGTCTTTTGCCTGCTGCTTTATCGTTAGCGTTTAAGGGTTTTGCCCCAGACTTTCACAGGTTTTCTGCCTCTTGACTCTGCTAGGGACATCGGTCCCTGGACATCCTAAAAATTCAACCTTGCCTACGTCGCTGGACTTACGGATCATTGCATAAATGCTTGGGGTTCCGTGAGTGATCGTCACACTTACGTAAGGTTCCGCTGCAGCAAAAAGGTTGAAAAACACTGAGTTAGCATATAGAAAATGTTAATTAAACTTGGAATAGGGTGTCGTCGAATAGCATCAATTGGTGTCGTGGTAGGTTCATTCATTCTGGAAGATGCCGGACGCGGATTTCATGGACGACATCGTGTTCACTCTACCGATCATGAAAGAGTTGGGAGATCAGGTTCAGATCACCACCAAAAGTATAGCGTGCCTCTGACTTCAGTCACTGTCGGACTATATTGAACTGCGACGGTTTTATTTAGTAGGCGTCACGATCAGAACTTCTACCTATGACGAACGGACTGCTACTGTTTGGCGATCTACTTCCTACAGCAACCGAATTCATTCCTAAGCGCCACTGCACATTACTAGTTTGTCTTTGTGCGTTTTTGCAAAAGAACGTTTTATCTTATACGTGTTATTGTTCCAACACGGATATATTATACCATACAACACAATATTCTTTTAATAAAATCATCGTCGGAATGCAGAGCTCACAGGCAGTGCACGCGCGTACACTCACACACTTCGTCAGATAAAATAATATATGATGAAAAATAGTCAAGATTTTTTCTTACTTTTTACTTTTAGGCTTAGATGATATGGGTTTTTACCTGAAATAAAGATTGATTGATTGATTGATGACAGACTATTTGAAAATGAAATTCGATGTTGTCAGACTACTGCGGGGAATTTTCGGGCGGAGATCGTTTAAGACTAATGTAGGCCTATACTCTTGCTGTTTGTCCAGTCGCAGGCCGCGTTCTTGTTTGGTTTATAAACTTTTCTGTTATAGCCAATTTACACCAACGACGCAACTCAACTCAACTCAACCATCGTAGCTGTGGGCGACAATGCAATGACGTCATTAGCATTATGACGTCACGCTGCTGTGCACAGACCACGCGTTGTTTGCTGGCCTGACTGAGCAATTGAGTTGAGTTGAGTTGAGTCGGCGTCGTAGATGTGAATTGGTCATTACTTCCCACTGTTCCAAGCACTGCAAGCAGGGTCATATTTAGACATGTGAAAAATGAAGACCCAGGCGCACATATAGCAGATATATTTTACGTCAGGACTCAGGCCTGCCTACTCCCCTTTTCTTGTGAAGATTTTTAGATCTATCTCTTGTCGTGATTTTTTTTTCGCTTTGACCTTAAATGCGGCCCCGGTCTCCGACGACGTCTACGACGGTTTCCAGCAGTCCTCCTCCTGCTCGCTGATCGTCTGCATGTACGACGGCGAGTGCGGAGGCAGGCTTACTGCAGCCGTTTTCTTGTCTGTGACGTCCGCTGCGGCCGCGCTGTGGGCTGCGGTGGTCTGCAGCAGCAGCTGGAGCATGGTCGTGATCTGCTTGTCGATGCCGTCGATCCGCTTGTTGAGTCGCTCCAGTTCTCGCGCCATCTCCGACTTCATCTCGCCCACCGCGCTCTCTACGCCTGCCCCCGCCGCCTGCTGCTGCTGCTGATGATGTTGCGGCTTAGATTCAGGTGCAGGAGACGAGATCGACCGCCGAGGTCCTCCCCCTGCTATATATACATTACACATAGATGCGAATTTTGGCATGTTCATGTAGTGGTGGTGTCGTGGCCGGGGGTTAGGAGGTGCAGTGGGCTATTGTTTTTCGGCTCCCGCCCTTACATGTACATTTTGAGCTGTCGGAAAAGTTTCTTCTTTTCGACGAAAAATTTTCGTCGAAAAATGCACAATATGGGGCTGAAAACCTCCTTTGTGGAAAATGTACTGAGCAGAATTGACATTCTGTGCACCATAGGCTTAATCTCCTCCGTTCGTCAGAATTCTGTCGGATATTTTTGGAGTGTCTGTCGGAAAATTGCAACTCCCTGTTTCGCCTACTTTTGTTAACGCACGACGCCGCTGATGTTTAACACGTTTCGCCAAACAGGGACCTCCTCGAAGTGTACAATGGGCTTATTGGCGTGTACATAGCGACATTCAAAAGTTCACTTGGTGTAGGCTTACGTGCTTATAGTTTTACGTCACCGCCGGTAAAAAAATTACACTCGCACACGCAATCCCTCTACTCTAGCATCGCGTGAATATAACTGAAAGGAACCACCGTAGAAAACAGACGATCGTGAAAAATCCGAAAAAGACCGTCAAAAACCTGATGGTTTGACGGCTGCGGCAGCGGCGCGCGATGGAGGTCGGCCAGCTGACGTGGGTGAACCGTCACGTGACGGCGGGGTGCTCGTCGACGTCGTCATTGTCGGCGTCGTACCACCCCCTGCAGTGGTACTCGACGTCGTTGCAGCTGACGCCACGGTGCCGCGAAGCAGTTTGGCGAATTGCAGTTTGGCGCTCGGCTTCCCTGCAGTGATCGCGTGCATGTTGTTACTGGCACTGTTGCTGCCGATTCCTCCATTGCCCGTCTGTTGTTCGTCCGTCGAGTCGTCGTTCGCTAGAACTTCGGCCTGCGAAGCGACCCGGACGAGCCGGTGGTTCTCGGTGGTGCGTCGCTGGAGGCGAGAGAGCAGTTTGCGGACGGCCAGGTCGGTATTCACGTCCAGCGGCGGATCGTCCTTGCGCCGTTCAGCCAGCTCCTTCTCCCGCTGTACGTCGACCAGCTTGCGAAACACCATCTACACACGTGCGACAGTTCATCGCAGGTCTAGATACCGCACTGCACTGCTGGAATGGATAAACTAGTAGCCTACTAGTACCCATATAGGCCCCATATAGGCTACCACTTTATACAGTGCGGTATCGTACTCAGATGGCAAAGACTACCACGTCGATTGCTCCATGATGCAGGATTGCAGCCGAAAGGTGCGACAACGGTATTCCACCAGTGTGTGTAATGAAATCCTTTTTTTCTCCTTTCTTCTTTTAAAAGTTACAAGTAGGTCCCCTTTCGAGTGAGCGCTGTATAAACGTTTCCCAGCGGGGTCTATATTTTTTTGTAGGCCTACTTCTAAAATCGCATCTGCATCCAGCGGCATCAAGTTTTGTATTATTTTTAATTTTCTGATGTTCAAAGTAAGGGGCTATTTTCTACCAAAACTATTTGGGAATGAGGATGGCATTCCCTCTCGACTACACCACTGGCGGCAGTGAATGTTGAATGTACGCACGCGGTGTCGGAGGTTGTATGTGAGCGTGAGATTGCGCGAGAACGAGTTGGCGAACGAATGATGAAGGTCGAGCACTTGCAGCAGGTTATCACGCTTGATGATGTGCAAGTCACAGTAGGTCAGAGCTCGTACGTTCGCCGTCGACTGACACACCGTCGTCTGATGGCTGAACTTGTCACCAAACACGTCTCCCTTGCCTGCATCAATTGACTTTCAGTGCTTCGTAAGTTCTTAACTCGACGTAGCCTACGTTTAAAAACTGCAGCGAGCACGGAATCACATAAAATAACTAACTGCAGAAGAAATCTCATACACACCATGAAATCGTAAAATACTACTCAAAGTCAAATAAAACTATTTTACAACTAATTTAACATTTTACCACCCTACTGCGGAAGTCAAGTCCGTCCGTCATTTTATCTGCTCAAATATGCTATTACAGACTAAATAGTTTACAGACTAATTCACAGACGACCCAGTATATTTTCAATTAACTAAACCTAAACACTTTGCTTTGAACGAAAAATATGCTAAATTTTGTAGTGCCTATACATTATACAAGTGTCAAGAACGCCAGCTTTGTATCTTTGGAAAAATATGTTAAATCGTTATCGATTACAATGCTCTGATACAGGAAAGTTACGCGTACACACACCGAGTATAGCGATGACTTCTTCATCCTGAACGACTTCGAGAGAGCCGGAGACAATGAAACAGAGCACATCAAGACTTTCGCCCTGGTGAAAGACCATGTCGCCCGGAGCGCAGTGGATCCGGTTGAAATGTACGGCCAAAGCGCGCAGACAGCCGCTGCTTGCCAGGCGGAATGCCGGGTTGTCGGTAAACACCGTTCTGTTCAGATGTACGCAGAGGTCCGCTTTCATGTCCTTCGGGCAGCTGCTCATGACCTGTTACCACGCATCGTCAGGTGGCAAAACTTGTACTACACGCATAAAAGTCGAGAGCTACAGCGGGGTCCCTCTGGGGAAGAAAATTTTTGAATTTTTTTTTTGAAATGGCGCATTCTGGTGTACTTTATATTTTTGAGCGACGGCGGTGCCCCCAAACGTCGTGGGGCCCGGGGTAACTTACCTTCTTACAGACTACATCTTTACCCCTTCCCCTCCTCTCGACGGCCTTGACTGCACGTCTTATTCTTAGAATAAGCCTAGCATTAAGTTTATAACTGCTTCCAGTATTGTACACCGTGTCTCAAAAAAACTGTGCCAGTTTTTTTTGAATAACTCCGTGAAACATTGGCCGATTTTGATATTATTTGGCATGCAAAATTCTGAAATAACTTGACGTAAACGATTATAGTTTTGGCTATTTCACTTTAATACTGTCGCTACACTACTTTGTGAAATGCAGAAGTCGCAGTTTGGCCGTTTACAACAATAAATTCATGCTAGATAGCGCATGCATTGGCTCAGAGAACCATTAAAACCACAAAATCACCAAAAATATGTAATTCGTTTAACACCAATTGTATTGATTTTAAGATTGTACGTCGATGAACAGCAAGTGACACATCGAAAACAGCAAAAATCATAAAAAGGTGATATTATTCAACAGCACATTGACAGTTAGACGATGTGATGGTGAGTGATATCACCTTTTTATGATTTTTGCTGTTTTCGATGTG
>Ga0056128_1008358_pt1 | contig 13043 bp, 8 predicted proteins | sample WorMetLIZISLAND2_FD_71113 | JGI IMG/M metagenome (GOLD analysis project Ga0056128, IMG submission 71113) | Marine gutless worms symbiont microbial communities from Max Planck institute for Marine Microbiology, Germany - Olavius geniculatus... ...
TTGACAGTAATATCAGCGCCCAGCGTTCTGTCAACACGGAAAAATTTACCTTTGAAGTCGACGATCTACGAAAACGACGTAGAAAACACGCCGCCATGATGACCTGCGGTGACGTCATGAATTTAGCCTATAGACGTCATGAATTAATATTCATGACGTCTATAGGCTATGGCCTAGCCTAGAATGATGACGTCGTCGGCTAGCCACTAATATTCACGACCTATATGGGCTAGGGTCATGACGTCACTGCGGGCACTGATAGATTAGAATATTTCGCATAACGTAACGTAACGTAACGCTGCATTTCGTTTGAATTCATGCATTAATTTCATATATTTATGAAGCTCAAATCGACATGTTATATATGCGAGGTTAAATGTCTAATTTAAATCTACAGAAATTGCACGAGTGAGTTTGACCGTGGCCATGGACCTTTAATTTTGCAATTCTTGCTGGAAAATGGCAAAAAACGCACCTTTTCAAATAAAGTCGCCTGTAAAAAATTTTCACGGTCCGGCCAAAGGGGGGGGGGCATTGCACCGTGGCCCTCCCCCTAAATATGCCACTGTACACAGCACATAAAAAGTGGAACATACGTGTTTATGCAGATCAAGCAATTGGACAATTTCAGTCAGGGGCTTCTATCCCTATACTGATTGGGCGCAGCTTGCGCCCAGTGAAAAATAAAGCGCGAGTTTTGTTAAGGGCGTATGCAAAACTGCCATCACCAGAAACGCTGTATTAGCTCGATCAAAATGCACCACAAACTGTTCGGTGGCCAAGCTTTGCCTGGACCCGCTGGGGAGCTTACAGTGCTCTCATAGACCCCCTAGCTGGCCCTGGGAAGGGGAAAATGAAATACGAAGGGGAGAAGAAATAAGGGAAAGGGAAAGATAGTGAAGAAAAAAGGAGATAAACAATAGGGATGGAGAATGGAAAGTAAAAAATGGAGCAGGACAAGGAGGGAGAGAAAGAGAAACTAGGGATGAGAACTTGAGCCCGATTTTTATGCGCAACAGCAGCTATTGCTGCAGCGCATTCTAGCCATAACAATTCTGTCCGTCCGTCCGTCTGTCCGTCACACGTGTGGATCAGTCAAAAAAGGTGCAAGCTAGGATCACCAAATCTTCACCGTCGGCTGCCTGGAAGATTCTAGTTTCAGGAACTGTAAAGTTTTTCCATAAATTCGAAGGGAGTCACTCCAAACGAGGACACTGAATGAGAGGAGGGTAGGGAAAATCTGTGATATCCAGCCGATATGGCGTTGCCAAAGCGAGATAGTGGCGCCATCTGGTAAGTACAAGTAAAACACTACAGGGCTTACATATTATTTAGCTGTAGGTTGTCTGGCGCCACCTGGTGACTGATTTTGTTCTACTGGGCCTTCTGTGAAATTAGCCATAAGCCGTACGGATGAGATCTATGGATGAAGTCTACGGATCACTAGTGTACGACGGTGCACCGCTGTTGCGCGTTCCCATTTGCGTTAGCAGGGCTTTACTTGTAATACTAGACTTGGGGGGATAGAAGACCCTAACTTCAGTAACAACTGGCCTTGATCACTGCAGTGCAGGGTGGTCAAATTGAATACTTAAACAGCGTTTAGAATACCTAAATAGTGTTTACCACCCTTGACTGCAATGATCGAGGCCAACAGTTTCCATATCTAAAACTGTCCGATTGCTCGACCTGCATAAAGCATGTATGTTCCACTAGTTAACGTGTCACCAAACAGATACACATAATTACAACAATAATCTACTAAACGAACACACATCTGTACACGTATTTACAAGATATCCAAATGTACCAAGGAGAATCTCTTAACTGGATTGGGAGGATACTGAACAGAAAATGCATAATTCATATATTATAGAATCGAGCTAAACATGAAAGAAACATAATGCAGACTTTAAAAAACAGTTGACAGCAGCCACACAAATTTTCCTCGGACTAATAGCTTATTGCTATTCTGTGCAGCCTGACTGTGGCTGGCTAAGAAATTGTTACAGAAGTGTTACAAAGTATTATTCTCAGATGACATCACTGCTGACTGCTGAATGCCAGTTACAGCGACACTTCCCTCATACACCAGAGAACTTGGACTTTCCCACAAAAGCTGCATTTGCCTAATGGACGATTGTCACGATTCCATAGAAATTTAAACAAATACACATTTAAAAAGTGCAGCAAATTTACTGATGTAAAGGAGAGGCAGTTGTACACAAGCCAGGGTCACCTCTGTCCAAGCACTGTAAAATAATTTAAAAATACACCGACCTAATGGCAGTAATTCACATGTTGCAGGTACGCACATCATGCATGTTAAGGTGTAACAATGAACTGTAACCGTAATAATGGCATAGCAATGCAACACAACACACAGCACACTATAGTACTGCAAAGCAGAAAAAACACAGCCTAAAATATATTGGATTCCCAGGGTCAGTATAATGTTTCAGTGTGGATGCTGATGCCATGCACTGCTTAGTTAATGTTACTTACTGGTACTAACTTTTTACACTGGTTGGTGGCGTGGCGTAGTTGGTAACACGTTTCAGCTGAAACGAAGTTACTCTACGTCGGGCCTGGTTAGTACTGCGATGGGTGACTGCCTGCCGGCATGTAAACCATCTCGGTGCGAAGCCTGCCAGCTAGGTTGACTCAGCCTTCTGCCCTCTGTGGGACGGTAAAATGAGTAGTAACTCATTTATGGGTTACGGAAGGTGGTGACCTTAGTACAGCTGACTGGGGCTGCCTAGCCAGCCAATGCGTTAGCCTGTGTCTGCAGGCTGCACGTGGTGGCCGTGCGGCTGGCGGCTCGGGTTAGTGATGGAAGGGGCATTAGAGGCGTTGTACGCGAGATGCGCTAGACAAATTGACACCTTTACCCTTTTACCTTTAACACTGTGCTACAAAATGTCGAACAGAAAGTTCAGAATAAACAGTTTTCCATCACAATTTCCTAACATTTAATAACTGCTTGTTATTTCCCCATCATACTTCCCGGACATTTCCAGGTTTTCCAGACACCTTGACAAAAGCTATACAGAAGTGATGATACACAAAATACTACAGTAAACGACGACACACACAACACTTATGCTAAGGCACAACTTAAGCTATGTACACCCTACACTGTACAACAGACAAGTGGGAAAGATAACTAATAACCAATCAGATCAGTTCGTTAGCAGACAAATGGATTAGTCGACATTAAATCTAAGTATGAATAAGAAGTGTTTCAAATGATACACAGCTCATATACGTAACAATACGTTATCTTCGAATTTAGACATAGGCATAAGCAGGTCAGTCAGCCTAAATCCAAGGCTTGAGGCCTATCCGGGACAAACACCTGAGCTAGACACTCCAGAGCTTTCAAACTCTAGAAAACACCCTGGTTAATACAATCATAATCATCATCAAATTTATGACTAATACAGCTGTGCAATATTATCTGATACTGACTACCAACACTGTCAAATTCTGCCACATAAGATAGCCATCAGACAACGGATATGTTCAGACATGTTGCAGTAACCACTAGAGATCATGAGTTCAGTATCAAATCAATCACTATATACTGTTTATATACTGTTAGTCTGTAATCACGATATTGTGAGCAGCATTGTGGTTACAAAAAATGGAGACATGAAATTTCCATTTTCCAGTACTGACAGAAGAAATTATGCGTGCTCAAAATTTGACTTTGTCTGAGAATTCACGCAAAATGGGAGACTTCCAGCCCCAAATTTTGTATTTGTGGAATAACATTTACAGACAAAAAAATTCTCCGACAAGCCAAAATTTAAGGAAGAGAGAAGGAAATGTGATGTTTATGTATTTGCCAAACTGATGACAGTATTTTGCTTTTCATTCTGCATATGACAAAAATCAGTGTTTGTTTGCCTGCTCCACATTGCCACAAAGTGGGTAAATTGGAGACAGCAGCAATAAATAATTCAACCATCATGCTGCAAGGATTCAAAGGTGGCACTGGAAGCTGTTATTTTCACACTGAGATCACGGCATGAGTTTCCCCGGGTACGGACGAGCCAGATACGACGACGCACTAACATCGACCACAGCAGGAACCAGCAATGTCAGGTTATCGATGGTGGACGTTTCTGACGGGAAAACCCCAATGGTGGGCGTGTCCGATGGAAACACCCCAATGGTTGGATGCTGCTGCGGCTGCGGTGGTGGTGGCAGCATGTCCGGGGGTTTGCCGATGCGGCACTGGCGAAGATGACGAGAGAGGGATGAGTAGCGGGCAAACGCTGCCCCGCAGTGCCGACACTGGCGTGGTTTCAGCGCCGTGTGGCGGGCGATCTCGTGCTCACGACGCTTCCCGTCGCTGCGGAACTGTGCACCACAGACGCTGCACATGTACCGAAGGCCCTCGTGTTCTACGCGCATGTGACGTTGTAAACGATAGTTGGTGGTGAACTCTGCGCCGCATTGCTCACACAGATGCACCGCCGAGCAGTGGTGTTGCTACAAACAATCAATCTATCAATTAATCATTCATTATGCCAAAAGCAGCACATACACACAATACACACAAATAACAATGATAAAGGGATACTATCAAAAACAAAAAAGCCCAGCTAATGCAAAGGGAAATGCGCAACAGAGATGCATGTGAAGGCCAAATCTAAGCTCACAATATTTTATTTAGACTCGATGGTGGATGACGCCTAGCACCATATCCAGTGCATAAATTCCAATATTGGCCAAAAATCGCAAATTTTTTCTACCCCTCTCATTTAGCACCCTCGTTCGGGGTGACCCCCTTCGAATTTCTAAAAAAGCTTTACTGATCCTGAAACTAGAGTCTTCCAGGCAGCCGACGGTGAACCTGGGTGATCCTAGCTTGCACCGTGTTTGACTGATCCACCTGTGTGACGAACAGATAGACGGACAGACAGACGGACAGACAGAATTGCGATGGCTAAGACGCGCTATAGCAGTAGCTGCTGTCGTGCATAAAAAACTGAATACATGTTACCACATAAAAAACCACCCACTCTACTTTCTTCCATATCTGCCCGGAAAATGTTTAGTACACAAAATCTTGGGGGGGACACAGAACGATAAATGTGAATTCAGTATTCCATCAGTGCAAAAATCAAATATTCATTGCTATCGGTGAGGTATTTCTGACATCATATTAACACATATCTATAACTAACAGGTTTCCAGTTTTCTGTGCCTTTTCATTTTCAAGATAGGAACCTGTACATAGCAAGCCACAAGATGCATAATGAAGCATATAAAACGGGACAGACAGACCAGCAGATAGACAAACAGGCAAAAAGCATAATGTGCCATATAGTATGACGATAGCTGCGTAACAAGTGATGACAGAGAGCAAAGAATAGGATCAGCCAAAATGCAATTGAAAATTGTGTCCTGACTTCCGAATGCCTTCAAGTATATTAGCAATGCACAATGCACATTTGTCGCACAACATTAGATAAAGCAATGAATAGGCCCCTAATGGACAGTAATGAGCCGAATACTGACCTGTTGATGTCTGAGAAGGTTGGTCTCAAACAGAAACGCTCGCCCGCAAGTCTCACACTGGAAGTTCCTGTCACAATGATGCACATTGCGCTGGTGAAGCAGATAGCTCTTCTGACGTGTGAACTCCGCAGGACACTTTGAACACCTGAAACAGGCAGAAAAGCAAACATCTTTCCTGTTACGCTTCCATCGCAATCTGCCTGTCAATGTCGGTTGGTGAATGAGCAACAAAAATGATTACAATGTCCAAAGCAACTGCAGCTCACAACTCATTGCTTCATTTCAATCTTTCTATGCTATGGGTGAAACAACAAGCTACAAACTATCAAAAAAACGTTCTGCAAAAAACCAAGCTTTTAGCTTATCTAACCTGAAGAAGCTCTTAAAACATTAGCCAGTTAAGTAGTGTAGTCAGTTAGTTAAGTAGTTACTTCAGTAACAGTAGTAGCAACAGTAACAGCAGTAGCAGTAGAGGTGGTAGTCAGTTAGTTAATAACAGCAGTTGACATCATATTAGTAGTCCCCACTACAGTTTTTGTAGTTATAATAGTAGCAGTAATCAAAGCTGTAGTAGAATTTAAATGCAACAGTCTAAAGAAACCAACTTGAGAGGCAAATGTTGATGGAAGGTTCTGATATGCAGCTGCAACTGGATATCCGACGTAAAGGTGCGTTCACACATTGTGCATTGTGAGCGAGGGTGCCCATGAACAACGCGGATGTGCTTTGCCAAGTTGCTGCGACTTGAGAACATCTTGTTACAACGTGTACAGTTTGCCATGGCGATTGGCCGACTGACGGGACGCCGGCAAATCTCAGAGAGGTTCTTGGTGGCCTTCCGGCCATGCACCGATGACATGTGGTCGCAGAGAAGTGCTGCAGTTTCCATAACAGAGCTGCACTGAGGACAGTTAAAACGACTGTGGGACTTCCACATGTGGAGAGTGAGCGTCATGCTTCGCCGGAAGAACTTGGGACACTCGTTGCAGTGGAATTTGATGCCACCGTGCACAAGGTAGCTGTGCTTGTTAAGGTTCGAGCGATTAGCAAATGACTTCCCGCAAACATCACATGAGAGTTTCTTCTCAGATGGCCGTGTGCAGTCGTGTGTGGATTTCGCGTCGGTGCTGTTGAACACCCCATGGCACAGAGAACAGCACAGCTCCTTGTGGTTTGCCCGCTTGTGGCGCACGAGTGAGTCGATTCGTTTAAACACTGCTTCGCACAGCTGGCACGGAAACCGCGATGATTCGTGGTTGACACGGATATGACGCCGCAGATTGCTCTCTGACGAAAACGACTTATTGCACGCGTAGCAGGAGTTGGACTTGCCGCCAGATTGCTGCATTCCAGTGCCACGTTTTCTCGAGACGGAATCTTTGGTTTTGTTCTTCTGGACCTCATTAGCTCCAAGCTGACCAACTGCCGAATGATCCAGTACCTCGTCAAGAAAACTGACTTCCCCATTTTCCGAAGCCTGTTCCAGAATTTGCAGTCCATCCGGGAAACCAACATTACTTCCTTCATCATCACCATCAGAGACATCATTCATATTCACTGAGTCATGTCCATTCTCTGGACTTGGGCTACGCTTCACTGGTGACATTCCCGGCACCTTTTTGCCATGTACGGACGACATGTGTTTACATAGGAGGTTGGCGGTTTCATGAACAGATCCACAGTGGGGACAGATAAAGCGATGGTGAGCCTTCCATGTGTGCAGGGTCAGCCTATCGGTGTGTCGGAATACTTTTCTGCACTCCTTGCATGGAAACACGACTGCACCATGTGTCTCCCGAATGTGTTTGTTGAGGTTCGAACGAGTGATGAAGGACTTGTGACAGACGGTGCAGGGCAGTTTGACAGAAGACCGACCCTTGCAGACATGGGCTGACTTCAACTCTATGTTTTTGAACACCTTGCGACACTTGGTGCATTGCAGGTCAGCGTGGGCTGAGCGTCTGTGGCGGAGCAGAGAATCACATCGTTTGAACGCTGCCGGACAGTACTGACACTGGAACCGACCAGCTTCATGGTTTGCTCGAACATGACGACGTAGATTGGTCGACGAAGTGAAGCTTTTCTTGCACATCCGGCAGGGATACGACTTGTGCTTAAAAACCAGTCCACGAGAAGCTTCACGAGTTGACTGTCTGGTTCGCGGTCTACCAGGATCTTCATTTCTGCCCGTCTCTGCAGCAGACATCCCAGGCTTGTCAGCATTTCCACGACTTGACTTCTTCTGGCTGCCTTCTGCCTCCAGTTGTTCCTCTTCTCCATCGTCCATACTCTCAATCTTTGGCTGAAATGAACCCATACTCAAAGATGACACTACGTCAGTACCAGAGTCATGTACGACAAGAGAAATACCTACAGCAGAGTTATTATCCCTAGCGTCAGCCTGTGACCGCATGTAGAGAGCCAGCAGATTGGCTCCGGCTTCTACAATGTTGTTCAGGCATCCTGACAGATGCCATGATCCATCATCATTCTGCCAGCACTTGAGATTACTGCTCATGCCAGAGAGCAGCTGCTTAATAATGGCATGGTCCTTGCCACCGGGCGTCACCACAGTGTTCAGAAAGTTAGTATCGATCTTGGCAGTTACTGACGAAAAGACTTCAACTGCCATGATAATCTATTCCTCGGTGTCAGTCACTTACTATGTCTGAAAAACAGCACATAATTAACCACATTATTTTTTAACAAAGTGTGTCATAAACAAGTTGCTTTATCAAGAACAGCATGCATTATCGACTATACCACATAATAACTTAGTGCAAGTCTCAAGTAGCATTGTTTCTGGTGCTTTGCTACCCAGCCCACAACCAGGCCAGCAGGGACACTTGGCCGGGAGACAAATAACTGAAATTCAACACCAATCCATGATGCCTTCAAGGCATCTGAAGCAGATTTCAGTGGTGACCCCCACAACCAGAAATGAGAGACAGACAGAGGCATAGTCTTAAAGTGTACATGTCAGAGACCAGAAAAAACCAGATACAGATTTATCAGATCAAGACATATACTGGAACTTTTATTCTCCATATATACGTAAAATGCCTGTAAAGTGTCTAGTTGTTGATAGCAGTGCCACAGTGACTGGTATGTTATAACCGCTGCAGCATCGCCACTGTGCAAAAACGTGTAGACACCGCCACCACTGCAATAATTACCTAGACCTAGCATGTAACTGGTCACGCCATCTCAGGCGTTGCATCATCAGCACCACCGATTCACTGTCTGGCATTAATTAGCAGCTCACACACCGTCTGCTACATTCACTGAAATGTCCCAAGCCTCACCCTCCTCCCTCACACCTCAGCGCAGTGCTGCCAGCTTTGATCAGGCCGGACACCTGCGGCCAGGCAGGGCAAAGCAAGTTAGAGCACGTTCAAGGCAAAGTAAAAACACCAGAGCGATTAACTGGACCGGCAGTTTCAAGCTCAGTTATGCCTTCAAGACCAGTTAACCATTAACAACTCTATTTGTGACTGGCATGTTAATGAAATTACTGTACTTGGCATATCGTTCGAGTTACAATGGTAAGTTGGCAAAATGAGTAAGTTGGCAAATCTGGGTCTACAACAGTAACTTCCTGCTACTACCCGTCGGCCCAGACGCATTAAACGCAGACGCACCAGACGCATTTTACCGGCACCCTTAGTTGCCATGTAGAAGTCTACAAAATAAAAACTTTTCTTTCTGTAACTGCACTAAATAACCCACGGCTTTTACACAACTTTTATTCACCAAGTCTTAACTCTTTCTTCTTCATTCTTTTTTCCGATAATGCACAAATCCTCACAGTTGAGTAATGTAGATATGCACCATTATGGACGGAATATAAGTTACGGCGGGCCTGTGACTGCATCATGAGCTGTGCTGCAAAGAAAATTCGATTGTCAAACAAAGTGTACGCACACCAGAGCATTCAACAGCGTATTGTGTTACAGAAAACAAATGCACATTTACTTATATGGTACGCAAAAGTCTGCGGCACGCTAAAAGACAAAAATAATCTCAAAAATTGCTGAATTCAAGACACAAAGATAATCGTAAACATAACAATGAATACTTATACAGCGGAACGTTGAAAATAAGCGGCAGTGAATAAATATGCAAAATCGCACATTTTCCAGAAAACTTTCGCTCGCGTATTTTGGGTCACTAGCATTACCGTGAACGGCGTGAATATAATAAATAACGAAAGCAAAAAAGTACACAACAAAAGCAGCTGTTGGCAAAGTCCGAAACGATAAATACACCGTAGAAGAAAAAAGAGAACAGATTATGTTCGAGGAAGCCTGCACATGCGAGCGTAAAGGAGGGGTACTCATCTAAAAAGTGGTTATTTTACTGATATTGCTTCGTCTAGCATGAAAACGTAACAAAAACTAGTGACGAGCTTCTTAGGAACGTCAACATCGATGACCTTGAATGACCCTGAACCCCCCAAATAAGTGTTTTTCTTATTTTTTTGCCATTTCGAGTTGCGACACACATTTCAAGAGTAAATTGCATATAAAACTAAAAATACGTTCCTCGGAACGAGGTACATGTATCTGTCCCATTGTCACGCTATTGTCACCCTAGCAGATGTGTTTCAGCGTTTGACGCTCTTGTTGTCACTATGACGTCACGCCACTGCGCGCGCACACGCAGACAGAACGATAGCCTAGACTAAAATCCAGACGCCTGAACGTGGCATTCACTGCAATATACGTGGTGTCGGCACCGACTGGTGTTACTCACCGGGTGCAGCTGCACCTGTTGTAGATACACGTAACATCAGAACTCCATGCAGATGACTGTTGCGAATCGTTCTACGTACATTCTTTCGGCTTGTGACTTCTGTCTTTGTATTTTTATTTCTATTATTTAGAATGGCTAGTCTCGTAAGGGCCAGTCTGGAATTCAACACGCGATAATATCACCCCCAAACCATTTTTGCCATTTTCGAGTTTTGACTTATATCGCCCTTACATAGTTTTGTAAACTGTTAAAGTTTTTTTGCTCTGATTTTTTGCTGTTTTAGTCGACTTTTGTCAAAATTTTTGGTATTTAATTTTATGACAAGAAATTGATTCACTGTTCTCAGAAATACCTCCAGGCGGGTAAAGAAAGTTGGTGCAAGGAAAAAATTATGTGTGATGTAACAATGTCTGAGACATTTTAATACATGCTGTACTGCAGCCAATTTTGTCTTTGAATAAAAACGGTTGGTTGCCATGACAACAGAGGTTTTCGGGGGAGAAATTTACATTTGGTTTGGTTTTGATTTGTGGACGAAGAGACTTAATTCGCTTGCATTTCGAGATGATGCTGTCATACCGGAAATAGGCCGCCTGTATGCCTTTTCCGTTGCACCAATCGCTGACAGATTCCGACTTTCGCTTCCGGAATGCGAGTTCCCTCTCTGAGCACGCGCTGCATTGACACTACAGCCAGCTCATGGCGTGAAACTTTCATGAACGCTGCGATATACGCTGTAATCGAAGCATAGTAGGTGACATCATCATTCCGTTCGCACATTATTTTTATTAATATTAGACCTAATGTAGAGCGATGTTTTGTTTTTTTTATATCAGTTAACCAGCATTACATTCTACACATTTATCCAATATGGTTTTTTTCATGCAACTTGGCCTTCAAGTCTGTAGTACGGGGAACATAAAGTGTCCAGTACTGTACAATGGTTCATATGACATACGTATGGAAACAATGCCGTGTCAAGTTACGAAACTATCATGATGCCTTATTTCCAGGCTTCTTTATTCATAATGCAGCCGATTGGCTTCGGGTTCTTCAATGTTGTTCAAGTTTGACCTTGATTAAACTTACAAGACCCAATAAACATTCAGTATTCAGTACATACTACATAGCAAGTTCAGAATCTATTTTCTAGCTACGTTTAAGCTTCAGAGTTTAGTAAATCAAAATACGGTACTGATGATATAAATACACACAAAAGAAACGCTTCACTTCTTTATCAAGCAAATAATTTACTTGCCCAATTCATAATAATCTGCAATATTAGTAACTTGTGTCTCAACGTCAGCTATATACAACACACTAAAATCCATGATATGAAATGAAATGGCTCATAATATTCCATCCATATATTATACACTCACATGGCTGTCAATTTACATTCGTGGTGCAGGAAAAAATGTTTCTACGCAAGTCACATCAAACTTCCCGATGATGATGATGATAATGATGACTCGAGCAGTGGTGTCATGGCTGGAAGGGAAGGCAAGCAACTGCCCCGGTGCCCACCCCAACCGAAATTTTTAGCTCTCAGAAAATCCTCTTCCCGTCCAAAAATGCAAAATTTGGTGATAAAAACCACCATTTTGAAAAAATTCAGGGACAAAATCAAAATTTTGAGCACACATATCTCCTCTGTCAGAAATTTGCAACAGTCTGATGGAATTCTGTAGGAAAATTGTAACTTCATGACCTGCCTACTTCTTTTAACCCACGATGCTGCTGGAACTAAGGCTAAGTCTGGACGTCAATCAATAATAACAGTTAGTGCTAGTGATAGATCAGTGATCTTGCTTTTGATGCAGTGGAAAAATGGTAGCAATAAATAACCCCTTTACCATATCAGTCATCACTTTTACTACTAAAAAACTGGAGCAGGGCCCAACAAAAGGCTGCCCGGCACTGAAAATCTGATTGGGTGAAATCTTAAATACCCCCCCATCGCATCCCTCCAAAACCCGTAAACGAATCTTGCCAAAAGTTGGCCTAGAAAATGTTGCAAAATGAAGCTAAAAAATAAGGCCTCACGTTACTACATACGGGTGCCCTAACAAGAATGGAGCCTATACTAAATAGCTTCATTCCCACATTTAACTGTCTAAACTGCGTTTGATACCAAAGCCACATCCTCAAACCAGTCATCGCGTATTACCTGTATAACATGTTTTGATGCTTATTTAATAACTCATTATTGTTAAATTCACATTACACAGAAGAGATACACTGCCAGAGCTGTGCTCTTGTTATAGCAAAAATAAACCTGATTCAAATGCATGACAGCTGATATGGCAAGCGAAACTATCAACAGACCTCCTATGCGATGACTACCGTAAACATGAACCCAATCTACCTCAAACAATCTTTCCACGCTAATGTCAACAAGATCGCCAATCTACCGCTACAGAAATATCGACAGTGGCGTCGTAGGTTAACAAAATAGATGGGGCAAGAAGATGCAATTTTCCGACAGACACTGCAAATTATGGGTGCTTGAAGTTTCAACTGTGCTCTTGATTTCTTTCAAAATGAATCTTTTTCAGCCTGAAATTTACATTTTTGGAGTGAAAATTGACAACAAGAAGACGTTGAAACAATTTTTCAACAGCGCAGAAGTGGGAAGGCAATGCCTCAGATTATTGATAAAAACGTGCACTGGAACGGTTTCAGCTGGGAGGTGGTGGGGGTGGTGGGGACTTTATGTTGACGCCAGCTGGTAATGTTATACTGTGAGTACTGTT
>Ga0056128_1008359_pt1 | contig 13042 bp, 11 predicted proteins | sample WorMetLIZISLAND2_FD_71113 | JGI IMG/M metagenome (GOLD analysis project Ga0056128, IMG submission 71113) | Marine gutless worms symbiont microbial communities from Max Planck institute for Marine Microbiology, Germany - Olavius geniculatus... ...
GGGCACACCCCAAAAAAATTTCAGGGGCCAAAAACATGCAAAATTTGGCCCGATTTCGGACGACTTCGAAGTTCGGTGGCGAATATCTCCGAAACGGATGAAGATATTCAAAATCGGATACCCATTCCGTCTACCGCGATTTCTCCTGCGTTAGGCGAAACAAGTCCGGTGAAGTTTGGTCCAGTGACCTTGGAGATCTCGATGTTGAATCGTACCAACCCAAAGTGCATTTTTCGGAAGACCATATTTCGGCCCCTAAGGGCTGCTGCGCCCCCAAATTTTTACACGTGCTAGAGAACGACCAAGTCTTACTAGCACACCCCACCGAGGACGGGAGCCCCCCTTACAACTTTTTTCAAAGGGGGTCAAAAATTGGCTTAAAATGCAATAAAGGAGCACTTATAACTTCGGAGTTAGGAGGTGTAGCCCGACGAAACTTTGGCACTTGATGTGTCTCTATGTTGGGGTGTTAACACAAGTACAAATTTTGGGGGCACCACCCCCCTTAAAATTTGGGAGGGCAAAAAACGTTCAAAAATCGGTGCGATTTACGATAACTTTCGAGTTTGAGCGCAAATATCTCTGGAAATGATGAAGATAACGACATAATCTAAACGGCGTTGACGAGAGCGATCCTTTCGGCGTTGAACAAAAAAAAATTTTGGTGAAATTCCGTCCACCACGAACCAAGTTATAAGCGCTAATGTTGACCTACCCTAAGTCGACAATGCGCGTTCGGCGTATGCTAATGCATTTGAGTTCGGGCCACGTGACTTTGATGCTGGGGAAATTTTTCCCCCTCTCTTTACTCCCCTAATTTCCCCCAATCGGACTTTGGGCGCCGGGTGGACTCACGTTGGGTTTTGCCCCAAATTTCTAGTTACTTTTAGTTTGACTTCTTTGATAAACATTGATTGATTGTAATCTTGCGGTTTAGGCTATTAAGCTGAGATGTATATATAAGCTATATACAGCTGTTAGGAATAGGATTAGGATTAGGGATTGAAGCCTTCAACATATTGAAGTTGGCACGTATTCTGAAGAAGAAGGGTTAGCCAGCCATAAGTCTAGGACTAAACACTTTCCTGACGGTAACCCTGGTCGAGTGGTCTGAGGAATGGTTACTGAGTTTCGACATTGAAAAATGCAAGGTCATGCACATTGGGCACTCTCTTTCAGCACAGTACACGATGTCGTATAGTACTGGTAGGAATTTACTGGAAGTGACTCACGAAGAAAAAGATCTTAGAATAATAGTCACCAGCGACCTCAAACCATCTCAACAGCGCTCAGTATCAGCCAAAAAGCTATGTCCATCCTGGGATTAATCAACAGAACATTCAAGAGGATTGACGAGGAAGACTTCAAGTTGTTATACAACTACTATGTTAGACCACACCTAGAATACTGTATACAGGTTTGGTCACCATATTTGGTTAAGGATATTCTGTGTCTAGAATCAGTTCACAGGAGAGCAACCAAGGTAGTCACCAGTATTAAGAAGTTATCATACACTGAAAGACTGAGAAAACTGGATATCTACTCACTGGAGAGGAGATAATTGAGAGGGGATCTTATCGAGATGTACAAGATGCTGACAAGGAAAGAGAAAGTAGACTATCGTCAGTTCTTCCAGCCAGCAACAACCCAGTACTCTCTGCGCGGTCACTCAGTGAAGCTGTATGTCGAGAGGTGTCATCTGAACTGCCAGAAATACTCCTTCAGCCACCGGTCTGTCACACATTGGAATGACTTGCCGCAAGAAATCGTTGATACACCATCTGTCAATGCGTTCAAGAACAGGCTGGACAAGATGTGGGCAGATGTGAGCACTTAAGGCCAAGCCGCTCAGCTCACTACCCTACAAGTACAAATAAATATCCTAATAGATTGATGGAACTTTCGTACCAGAGAACTTTCGTTCATTTCGTTCCTTGGAACTTTTGTTTCTTGGAACCTTCATTCCCAGGAACTTTCGTTCCCAAAGGGAAAATTAGCATAGAATTTTTATTCCCTGACATTGATAATTACTGAACCCTTTAACCTTACGTAGGGCTTATATGTCAATGAAAAAAGCTCCAATTTTGTGTCACTCGCTAGACGTATATAGCTAGAGTTTGAGCAGGATATAATAATAACAAGAAAGCCCAGCTGCTGCTAGGGAGAATGTGCTACAGCTTATAGAGTTTCTGTTGCAGTACTGACCTTCAAGGTAATAGATAATCGATGATTTTCATCTTATCGGAAATGGCGAGATATGGCGATATGGCTAGTTTTCCGTTGAAAACGCACATTTTTCTGCTGCCATTTGTTTAACACCAAATTTGAAAATGCTTTTCTTGCACTGCATTCCCAAAATTTCTACGCAGAGAGCATTGACACAGAACCAATTATCCTTGCAAAAAGTTTTCTTTTACTGACCCAACACTTATCCACATTACGTCCGTTACAGACAGACGGACGGACAAGAGACAGACGACAATGGTACCATAGATGCCTACAGTAAGTAAGTAGGCCTAAATAAATTTATAAAGCACACAACGTTGGATGTAAGTGCGTCAAAAATCGTCTACAGTATAGGCCTCAGTGTCAGGGAACGAAAGTTTCAGTGGACGAAAGTTCCTGGGAACGAAAGTGCAAAAGTTCCAGTAACCCCGTAACCCCAGGACTCTAGTAGACTTCTTACATGTGAAATGACTAGAAGTTACCACATGCACAATCTCATGGCTTTATATAGCTTATGAGTTTAGTTGCTTCTGCTGCAAGATTACCCCCACTTCTCCCGGGTTTTTAACTTTTTTTGCACCCACGTACATGGTAATATCGGAAAACTTCCTGCCCGAGTTTTGTGCTTAAACCTAACCTTATTCCCAACCCTAGTCATAGCTTTAACCTTAATTTTATTTTAATCTTAATTTTAACCCTGACCTGAAGGTAACCCTAACACTAAGCTTTTTTGCTATTTTAAACTTCTTGATAGGGAAAGTTTTTGCAATATGTTGTAATGTAGTGTTATGCATGGGGAATTTTTGCAACAGAACCCTTTGTATTTGGTGTTTGTGTGAAGATAATGAGATGATTTTAATAATTTTTTGTGTGTGCATTCAACACAGATGTAGCGCTCATCTGATTGACACAGTGAAACAATGTCATGGCTTGGAGCACTCGCCGGTGGTGTGGAAAATCTCTTGGATCGCGTTGATCAGGCAGCCGGGGAAGCCCTGAAGGACACTGATGAACCTAGAGCGACTGAGCCGACCAGCAGTGCAAGGGTTGGTGGCTTTTACACACAGGAATGGCCGACTACCACGATGCGCCCCACTGCGATTGTCTCTGCATCGGCCTACTCATCATTCAGCAATGTCGGTCCATCTTCACCACAGCCATCTTCACTCACTCACCACAGACTACCGGTACTTTGTACTTGTTTGTTCATTGAGTTATTATTTTGTTTATTTAATTATTTCTAAAGCAGATATGGCACATAGCAATTAGTATGCTGACAGCAATACAGAAGCAAAGATGTGGTTGTCATGCCTAGCTTTGGAAGATCAGCAGCTCGCATATTGCACCACTAGCTGTCTGGCAGAAGTACAGCCACTAAAAGAACACATAATGCAACTGAACACAATGTTAAAAGCAGATTTTTGTAGTACGGTATCGTAAAACGTAGGATAAGAAACATTGGCGCTAGCTGTGTTACAGAACTTGTTTGACTTGTTGCTTTGGACAACAGTAAACAGATATTCTTGAGTCTTGAATGGAAAACTGGCAAACTGTTTGTATTGAGGACATTGACCGGCTGTTTGTTTCGTACTTAAAATTACAATCTATGAAATACGTATGTGTTTTGACTTACGACTGTTAATGGCATTGATTTATGCTGTGTCTCAAAAAACATTCCGGACATTTTCAATTCTAACTTGAACAAAAATTATCACATTCTCATAATTTTTGGTGTGAATATTTCTGACACAACTTGCCATTAGATGGCCTTTCAGTTTTTCACCTCACCCAATGTCTGCATCTGCACTACCTCGGGAAAGAAAATCAAGCGAAATTTGCGTTGAAATATGCAAAAACCGCGAAAAAACATCCGAAACATTATTGACAGTAACTTGAAGCATGATTATCAGATTTTGATAATTTTTGGCACACATATTTTTGACACATCTGGCTATTAAATGACTGTTTAAGTTCCCACCTCACCCAATGTCTGCATTTGCACTACCTGGGGAAATCAGACCAAGCAAAATACGTGTTGAAATGACAAAAAAGCGTTGATAAATTCTGTCTGTCTTGATCTGTGGCCCTTAATAACCAATCGATTACAAAATTTGACTGTCGTGCAACATTATGTCTACCATATGACGTTCAGGAATGATTATGAATTCAAGAAGCAACTGATGAGGTTCTTATTGGTCTGGAGCATGACATTATCGATACTGCTGTCAATGAATGGAGAAATCATCTCCATGTTTGTGATTGCACAATTGGCCAACATTTCAATCAGTTTTATTGCAGGCAGCTGAAAAATGAAACAGTTGGATAAAGTGTCAAAAATGTAAACAAAATGTGTTTTTGTGCGTTATTTGCATTAAGTAGTAATACCACTTTAAGTAAAAATGCACTATTTTGTTGGTTCTGATTTTTCTAAGTAGTGCAAAAACATACAATGGGTGAAGTCGGAAACTAGATAATGATTTGATGACCAGTTGTCTCAGGAATATTCCTACCAAAAATTATTAAAATCCGACAGTTATTCTTCAAGTTGCAATCAAAAATGTTCGGGATGTTTTTTTGAGACACAGTGTAGTTTGTGATTGAAATAATAAAAATTAACACTTACCTAATTGTAAATATTTGCAATGCTAACTATTGAAACTTTTAGATCTGTATCTGCTGTATATTTATTATGGGGCCATCCTTCCTAGAAGGAGGCCCCATCATGTGTTGATCCTGTCCATCTGTCTGTCTGTCTGTCCGTCTGTCTGTCCCGTGCCTCCACCTAGAAGGAAAACGAAAAGGCCTACGAATACCAAACTTGGTAGGAAGGGTCCCTGGGACACCAGCACCCCATGGACCAATTTCAAGGTCAAGGGGTAAGAGGTCAAGGTCACGGTGGCTATCATCCATAGATCTCATTCGTATGGCTTTTGGCTAGTTTCACAGAAGGCCGAGTAAAACATAATCATTCACCAGATGGCGCCAGACGCGTAGGTCCTAAGCTTATAGTGTCTTACTTGTACTCACCAGATGGCACCACTGTCTCACTCTGGCAACGCCATATCGGCTGGATGTCGCAGATTTTCCCTACCCCCTCTAATTGCGCAGTTTGCAAAAAAATCCTCAACCAGTTGCTTTAATTTGCGCCGAAAAATATCTTACAAAGCCAGTAATGTGACATTGTTACGACTAAGTATCGCATTCGCCTGACTACTGACTGAACTAGACCTCGGTTTCGTGCCCTCTACCGCAGAAACAAACAGACCTAGAAAGCCCCAAAACAGCACGCACGTACTCAACTGCAAGGACGGCTCCATAGCGGGCGGCCCCTCAACGGCCGCACCCTTTTGTGTTAATCTTTACTTTTTGTGTTTGTTTAGTCTGACACCAATTCTACAACATCCAGGAGTCGGAATACGCATGATCCAGATCAGGAATTGTTCGAGTTCCTCAACAGCTCTGAAGTGGTAGCAGCATCCAAGAGTGACTCACGGCCTCCAAGTGTCAGCTCATCGAAGAATCGAAAATCACCGGAAGGTTTGTGTTTCTTGGTTCTTTCATCTGTAGCTCATCTGAAAAATCTGGAAATGAACTCAGGAATTGGCTCGATTCTGGTGGTGATTTCCATTTTTCTACAGGTGTGTTCTGAATCATTATTTATCCATCATTCTCTACAATTAATTGATTGCGCTTTGTATTACAGTAAGTGTTTTGTGCTTGCCAGGTGGCAGTACTATTTTTGGCAAATATTTTAGATCCCTGATTGCTTGTGGTTGTATATATGTGATTTATTCATATAACTTCAGGTGGTCATGAAATAGCAATGGTAGCTCCGGTGACGTTTACATCTTCAGCTGGTACTGAGAACAACATAGCATCAAGTTATGTATCAATGCCAGATATCTCGGCATCAATCGGCAGCGAAGAGAACCGGCTCCTGCAGAATGAGGTAGCGACCTTGACCCATGATATGCATGCCGTCTCACAGCGTCTGCAGGCAACCCAGGAAGGTAAGATGTGTACATGTGTATTTGTAATAAATTTGTATTTGCCATTCTGGAGACCAAGTTTTTGTGATTTGATATGTCTCAAGGACAGAAATAACTTTTTGCATTGATATAACACCATTGAGTCTGAAAATATAATGGTACTTGTCAGCAGACTTGGCCTGGGGGGTTTGATGATTTACAAGGTGGCCACAGGTACTTGAAAGTCCTCAAAAATATTTTTTTGAAAGTTAAGTGGGTTGTGAAAGTTTCGAAATTTGATGGAGGATGGTCTTGAAAGTTTCTTCATCTCAGATTTTTAAAATTGTCATGACTACAGTGTAAAAATTATTCTGTATCATGCCAGAACCATTAACACGATGTGGTGAAATGTCGCAGGAATAAGTGTGGAAAGGTACTTGAAAGTTCTTGGGAAGTCCCTGAATTTTTCTTCCAAATCTGTTGCCACTTTGGATTTGGTTCTTTATTTGCTTGTTCTCAGAGCTGGTGCAGTGTCAGCGTCAGATGGAGTCACAGCGCCGACAGTTGACACAAACGGAGCAGACGTGTGGTGAACTTCGTCGTCGCGATGCCGACACACGTGAAACCGTCGCTGCCAAAGATGCTCAGATTGCCGTGTTGAGAACGCGACTTGACGAGGCAGACAGAGAGCTCGTCACCAAAACTAAACTACTCACAGACCTTGGAGCTACACAGGATAGGTACATTTACTACTGCTGCTACTCCTATTGCTGCAGGTGCTTCTGCTGCTTCTGTTGTTCTTGCTGTGCACTCTACTACTAATAATGCTGCTACGGCTGCTGCTACTTTAATGTTACTGAGCTATTGCTAATACTAGATGACTTGATGACGTTGTCGGAGATTTTGCAACTAAGACTATATTCTCGTTTTTTTCATGCACATTTGATGGCCGATTGACTTGATCTCCAATCAACTTTGGGACCTGATCGGAGATCATCACAATGGCCATTTTTCATTGCCAATTAGCAACTGATTGTCCATTAAATCTCCCGTCAAGCTGATGGTTGATTATTGGCCAATCAAGTCAGATAATTGACAATTAAACATGGATGACCTGCAGTTCATTGCTTAGTCGCATCAGAAACATCACTTTACTTCACCAGTCAGAACGGTACGGTAGTTCATGCATTAAAACAAGTAATTTGAGCAAAGCTCACGTGACATGCGATAGCAGTGGTCCTGCCACTGGCAATCAGTGTAGGCCTACAGCAATAAGATATTAATGCATCTTAAAAGAGTACTTAAATTTGAGGCCTCCATATGGAAGACTTCTTGAATTTAATATATCGAAACTTCGATTCTGAAAAATGTACGTTCTATGCTAAAAATGTCATACGCAGGTTGTCCAGGTCCATCTCCAGCCATTTCAGCACAATTCACTCTTGAAATGTGTGTCACCGCCGGAAATCGCAAAAAATTACTAAAAACCCCCTATTTTGGGGGTTCAAGGTCATTCAAGGTCATCGACGTTGACACCAATAAAAAGCTTGTCACTATTGCTTGTTATGATAAGCAGCATATCTGTGTCTATCTGCAACTGTTTTCACGCTACATGAGATAATTGCGGTAAAATAACCACCTTTGAGGGGGGGTAGTTATCTTTGACGCCCGCCTGCACCAGCCTCCTTGAACATAGGGGGTGGGGACTTAGACTGCTAAAATTTACATTTAATGCTGAAAATTTCATATGCAGGTTGTCTTGGTCTATCTCCAGCCATTTCGTCACAATTCAGTGTTGAAATGTGCACTGCATCCAAAAATTGCGAAAAATTCACTAAAACCAATTTTTGGCAGTTCAGGGTCATTCAAGGTCATCGATGTTGATAAATTTAAAAAGCCTGTCACCAGTGCTCGTTATGATAAGCAGCATGTCTGTACCTATCTGCAACCGTTTTCACACTATACGAGTAAATAACGGCAAAATAGCGTCATTTTAGGGGGTATTCTTCTTTGATGCCCTCCTTCGAGGGGAACCCCCTCACCCAAGGGCATGAAATTTTGTCACAAAAAACTAGAGACCTTGAGGCAGCCCATGTGTATATCACGATCCTAGCTTGCATCATTTTGACACAATACAGCAGTGTGACAGACGGACGGACGGACGGACGCCCAGGCCATGGCTAAGACACGAAAAGTATTCTGCTGTTGCGCGTAATGAGCTTCCGGTCATGGTGATCAATCAGGTACTGATCAATTTATACTGTATGTAGTGTTTTGTGAAGAAATAAAATGGATAGATGCTCTAATTGAGGATGCTGTCATATGGATGAATGATAGAACATATTTTTGATATTAGACAATTATACCATTGTTATGATGACGTTCACTGGCCAGTGGCTACGGCGTTCTCTCGCAATGCATGCTGGTAATTTAGCATAACACTGCAAATCGAGGTCACTGTCAGCCAAAGTAGGCTCAGTTGATGGTGAATTAGCAAATTGTGGATCATGTAATTGGAGATCAAAAACTTATGGAAAACCGAAACTTCGTTGATGACGATCAATTCAGAACATCAAGTTGATCATAGGTCATTAAATTGGAGATCAAATTCAATTTGATTGGCGATGGAAAAATCGGACCAATATTGCTGAATGAACCTTGGAGCTATGCATTCTGCAGGTTACTGAGTTAGTGAGTGTTTTGTGATATACTTCGGCAGAAAAATGCCACTGTTGTTGATATCGCTGTTGCTTCTGCTGCTGCTGCTGCTGAGTGTGATGTCCCATGTGTCGTGAGAGAAGAGTTTCTCAAGGCATCTGTGGAGTCACCTCAGTGGTCAAGATATCCAGTGGCAGCCACGGATTGCGAGTTACTGTCATGTGTTGATTAATGTCTAACTAGCTGTACTATAATTATATTGGTATTAGGGTATTACACATTGTTCAATATTTGCCAGTTTTGAGTACTAGGCAGTATTTTGATTGACTGCCTTACGTAATATCGACGTTGCTCAGACATTTTGATGCTGGTGTCAGTTGACAGTAGTTGAGAGCAATGATATGGATTGGAGAGGAGGTGAGGTATAACTAAGAGTTCTGGCCATGCGTGGGAGACGTCAGATATCCAGGTGAGGCTTAATGATTGTGGCTATCACCTCTATCTAATAGGACCCAATAATTTTGGCTATTAAGTACTGGATAGCTTCCTTGGTATATCATTCTAATCCTATTAAGTAACCCGGTTTTTTAGAGTAAAAGCAAACGTGAAATAAAGAGTGAGAGTGTAAGCGTTATTGCAGGGCACTGATGGAGCAGATGTCAGTGAGTGGAATTCAAAGACAGACTTTGGACAGTCTTCAAGAGAAACTAAACGACCTCGAAACAACCTTGAGTCGTGAACGCGACGAACACCAACGAGCGATTGTAACTTAATTATTTATTCATTTATTCATTCACTCATTTGTGCTTTTGTCTGTCTATTTATGTATTTGAATTTGGTAAAATTTTTGACTTGTTTGACATTATTTTAAAAAGCATTTATTGGTTTGTAACAACAGCTTTAATTATAAAATTATGTGGTTTATACAAGAAGCATGTGGGATGCTGTACATTGTGTGGTCTACTCGTTAACCAGTGATATTGCAGTAAAGATTTAGAATTTCAGATATTTGAATAATATTTGAATAACAACAAACAAATTTTGATTAGGGAACAAATTTGAAAATTACGTACGTTTTTTGAGTTTTTTTGCCCAAAACTGTGGCCATCTTGTTTACGATTCTACTTTATGTGGACAAAGTTTGCTGAAATTTTGTGTGCACGTCTGCCTGTAGGATGAAGCAACTCGCTTACAGAGCCGTTTGGAAGCCGATCATCAAAGTCTCATGTCGGAAATCAGTTCGCTCCAGAAGACCGTCAACCGGGAGCGAGGTGACATCATTGTTTTAGTCGTTAAAGCCCAAATTGCATAATAATGGCTATCCCTGTGACTGGGGAGGTCACGGGAAGTTTCACAGATTCACACCATCGTGACATGTTGAGATGATTTGGATAAAGCGGAGTGACCAAGTTCGGGAGAAACTTATTTTGAGAAACTTTATCTGTGTTGCTCTATTTGAATTCGAGCATGTCATGACATGACAAACGCCTTTGGCATGTCAACCAAATCAGGCATTAGCTATATATGACGTCGTTATGTACTCTGCTTTTTGTGGATTGCGCCAATATGGTGGAAAAAGATAAACTAGTTTTCAGTAGCACTAGTACTACTACTACTACTACAACAATGACAACTACCACTACTACTGCTGCTGCTACTACCATGTAAGTGAGTGAGTGAGTACGAGTACTTATGTCCGGCGCACTTAAGTCAACAAAGTTACAGTGGGCCGCAGCCTAAATGAACAGATACACCTTAAGTAGCCACCCATAATGTTCAAAAACAATGTATTTCTGTCGAATTTCAATGTGTTCAATATTTGTACAGCTCGCAGTGGTGAGTTGAGTGGGCAGCTGAAGACTGTACGATCACAAGCGGAGTCTGCTAAGCAGGAGCTTGTAGACTACAAGGACAAGGCTACCCGCATACTGCAGGTCAGAATATTTACCCTTCTTTTTCTTTTCCCCCTTTTGCCTCCCCTGACTGGTGATTGTTTTTTTAAAAAAAAAATCACAAATCAAACTCAAACTATACCGTGTGGGATAGCAAATATTTGGTTGTTGTATATGATTAATATGTATATGATTAATATCAGATTTGATGCTGAGAATCTTGAGATTTTCTGGTTTTTTTATTGTGTGTTCCTAGACATATTCATTTGAAAAATTATTTGCTTTTTTGTTGTCTGGCAAAATAGCTGATTATTCTTCAGTGTGTCTGGTAGTCACATCTTTCCAGGCCCGTTGAGTTAATGGTGCCCAGTTAGTACTTGGATGGGTGATTGTAAGAGGATGAGTAAACAATGTTGCTATGTAAACAGCTGTCATGGTCAACTCAGCCTGGCCATCCCTCCATGGGTTTTTTGTTGTAGTAGTAGTGGTATCTCCATTTCTTTAAGGTAGGTACTATTAGTGATATCTGTAGTGTAGGTGTAGGCACTAGATACCGCATTACTTGATCAGATAAGCATGCACACAGTACAGGTTTATATTACTCCAGACGGTGCTGTATCATTTCGTACTTAAACCCTGCTCTGTTTGCTATTGTTCGGTTTACGACGAATAACTGTGGCCGAAATTGTGAAAACAGCACTAGTGTGAGCTGCGTGAACTGGTGTCTGGCTAACGACCAAGTAAACAGCTGGGGAAAATTTTATTCTGCATTTGTACGTGTGCACAGAGCAAGGAGAAGCTGATAGTTAGCCTGAAGGACGGTTCGGCAGTAAGTAAGGCTGGCGGTACGGAGCTAGCTGTGCTAGCCTCGGAGCTTGACAGTGCTCGACAGGAGCGAGACGTGCTGCGCGAACAACTACAAAACACTCAGCTGACACTGGACAGCCTACGCATTGAAATGACGGTCAGTGTACAACTATTACTACTACTAATACTACTTTTACTGCTTTTAGGTGGCTTGGTAACCATAAGTGTAGCAGTTAGGACGTTGGACTTGTGAACACGAGGTTGTTGGTTGGACTCCCAGTTGGGTCGCTATCAAGTGGTTAATACACAGATGGGTGACTGTCTGCACACAGGTAAACCATTTCAGTATATAACCAACACCAAGGTCAACTCAGCCCTTTATCCTTTTGGGGTAGGTAAATCAAGCACCAACCTTTCTGGCTGGTGTAGAGTTGGGGTGCATTCATCTGTGTTGGGTGGCATATGTGTTTCCATATGGCAGGTTATGCTCTGTAGCTCTGTGATGGGTTTTCCATAAAAAAAACTATGCCTTTTGAACATTTGAACCTTGTTTAAGCTGCTAATACCTCTACACCGTGGACCATAAAAAATGTGCCACTTTACTTTTGTCCATATCTTCGCCAATTATTGACCGATTTGCAAAATTCTTTAACCGGCACACTCTGTAGACATTTTGCATTATTATCTATCCTACCACATGGTACATGCGTTTCTACACTACTTTGTGAAATATTTATGTAGGCAAAAACTAACAGTAATAAAAATTTAGGTAAATGAAAAAAACACTTCAAACCAACATTGCGATGAATGATCCGTATGACACTAGACTGTGTTTGACCCACACAGTTTAGTGTCATACAGACTATTCACTGCAATGTTGGTCTAAAGTGTTTTTTTTCAATTTTTGTCAAAATGTGTGTTTGTTATTATCGTTATGTATGCATATTTTATTCATAGTTCACACGGTAGTGTAGAGACGCATTTATGGTGTGGTGGAATATGTAATAATCATGTTATAGCAAATTGTCTGCAGAGTGTGCCAGTGAAAAAATTGTGAAAATCTATCAATAATTGGCAAAGATATGGACTAAAGTAAAGTGCCATGTTTTTATGGCCAACCCTGTACTACTACTGTGAAGCTTGGTGGTGTAGTGGTAGTGTACCGAACTGGTGACCGCAAGGTTGCTGATTTGACTATCACCTGGTGCACTGCCAAGTAACTACTGTTGGCAAGTTGTTCACAAATCAAACATGTGCCTTTGTCACCAAGCAGTGTAATTTGGTGCCGGTCAAAGTGCGGTGATGCTGTCTGGCTGGAAAGGTACCGGGTAACTGCGGGCGCTGGGCGCGGTGGAAAGTAATGGCAGTCTACCATCACAGGCTGCGCGGTAGCGCCAGCCCTGTTGTAAAGGTGACCAGCCATTTCAATGGGAAACTCCAAAATTTGACCCCTTGTATTTCCCAAACCCCTTAATTTTTCCACACCAAAAT